>OMLO01003117.1_pt1 | contig 13660 bp, 9 predicted proteins | sample 1674811 | NCBI WGS metagenome assembly OMLO01 (sample SAMN06265003, study PRJEB25207) | coral metagenome | isolation source: Coral host | place: Mexico:La Bocana,Puerto Morelos, Mexico | collected 2008-11-13
TATTATTGCTTTTGTCTGTCCGACTAGTTGGGTGATACTAAAACAATTAGACCCTTCGCCCTCAAGGGCCACGGGTCTAATTGTTAAATATACAGGATGTCTCTTCATATTGTATGTTTCTGACCTTGTACCCAGTTAAAGCAACTTTTCCAGAAGTTGTTTTTTTTTGTTCTTTGTTGTAAAGTTTTACTATAATTTATTTTAGCAACATCCAACCCATTTACGTTACATCTCATGCTCATCAGAAACGCTCACACTGCATTATATTCAAATTAATACATGTACATACCCTTATGATAGGATCTTCAGTCAGCTCCTGCTTGAACGTGTTCAGTGACTTTAGAGAAAGACCAACCAATGGTTGTTAATTTAAAAGAGAGAGATTTACAACAAGTAAATTATCTCTTGAGTGGGGCCTCCGTCACTTGACTAACGCTGACAAAAATTGCAGGATTATTTACAATCTATGTTGTATTTAATACAGGATGAACACGGGACTAGCTAAAGATTCATGCCAAAAGTTGCACAGGCAAGTGACTATACATCATTACCTGTTGGAATTCAGACAGGGATCTGTTGTGGCTTGCATTCGCAATACTCTTCATTGCAACCAACTGAAATTAAGACACACAAAAAAATGATATTTTCCATGCATTACATTGCCACTGGAAACAAGACATTACATGGGGAAACACTGTCATCTTTAATCATGCAAAAAATTATGATTAGCCAGTAGTCACTGTCCTAACAATGGTTGAGCATCCGACCTTCCATTGTGAGGTGTACAGTGTTAAAGGGTATAAGGCAATAATACACCTATCAGCAATCTGGTAGATAATTGCATGCTTAGTATAACCTGTGATAGGCTTCCATTTTCAATCCTAATTATGGCAACTTCTTTGGACCATGTGCTTTGTGATTTATTTAGCTTTTATATGACTAATCTCAGTACCAAACAAACATAAATTGGTGCTGACCAACATGACTTTTTAAAACTGTTTAGGAATACATCTACATGTTAGGGTTGATGCACCTATATTCTAGGACAAAAAGATGTAGATCTTTTATAGTTGCACACCTGTGATCCAGAATATCTTAAAGCCAGTTTACCGCTTATTATTGACTGCACGTCATCTGGACTGCAAAGTAAAAAAAAAACACATTCAGCAACAACTTTTTTATCCACTTTGGTGAAACAAAATGTTATCTTAACAACAACAAGAACAAAATGAAATCTCTATAAAGTAAACTGGGGTGCTTTCAATTCAAGAAAAAGTTCTTGTTTTCATTTTACTGAGAAAATTTCCTTTGGTGAATAGAACGGCATTTTCTGGAAATTTCAAAAAAGAGAAACACTCCATATCATGAGGTATAGATGTTAAAAAAAATTCTGAATGGGAAATTTGGTTCCACTTGATGTTCCTAATGTAATTACAAAATTTCCAGTTTCAGGCTGGTTCACCTTATACATGTAGATATTTAATTTCTTGGAAGCTTTACAAGAAAATTTACATACTATTTGCCCCTATTTAAAAAGTTCCAGAATTTTTGGTTGAACAGGAAGTTCCTTTGGCTTATTGTGGCCAAGAACATAGGCTGGCAATGTATGATAAGGTTTACACAGACTTTCACATAGCTCACTGCAGATATTTCAGCCCCATATCGCAACAATCATGCAATCATTTTTTTTAGCAATAAGAGGGCTTAGCAGACTGCTCATTCAACTGCTAAAATCCTAAATGATCAATGTCTAGGTGACCTGTCATTTTTAGCATGAATTTAGATTACTTTACACTGACCTGTTCAGCATGATCTTGCACAGAAGCATGTATTTCAAAGCCGACACTGCTTTTGGATTATCAATTGAATCAAACCCCTGAAGAAAGAGAAACCGGCAATAGTATGTTATTTTCTACACATGGAAAAACAGTAGAAGAAACCTTCAGACAGTTCATTCCTTTGACTTTTCAAGTCTGTTTTGACACTTATTTCTGAAGGATGAAAACTCAAAGATAGATCAACCATCTCTTTATCGAAAAGCTGTAAATTTATTAATCATGTTGAGCCTCATAAATTGACACATAAAGAGTAACCATAAATTCTCTTCCATTTTACACTTAAGAAACAAATTTCCTTTCAGAAGATGCCTATCATTTCTTTAAAGAATCTGTGCTGCACAGCACAATTACATGTAATCAAACAGTGCTTTTTCTGACATTAAACACAACCCCTGCCTCCACCCAGTCACTGCTTTACCTGAAGAATGATAATATCTATCACATACCTCAAATGCTTCATAGAAATATGAGTATGCAGTCTTGAAGTCCTTCTCTTCAGCATGTAAGATTCCTGATACGAATAACAACATAACCCAGCAGTTTAGTAGGTAGCAAAATTTTTGTGATAGCAGTACAACAGTATTTGAAGTAGTTTACCAATTTAGCAACTGAAAATTCTCTATACCCGACTGTTGGTCTAACGATGCTTGAAGTTTAGGTGGACAATAAATTCCATTTGCCGTTGTTCTTGCTGAGGTAAGGGCAGCCCTAATGGAAAAATAAAATGAAATAAAAAACTAAAAATAAGACTTGCTTAAATAAATGGAAATAAAATTGTCACAAAAGTTGGTTTGTTGTAACCTTATTTTATGTACTATTGCTACCATTTTTGACTGTAGTGCTTGTCAGAATTTACCCAAACAGGGAATCTGATTATGTAAGAAGACTATCTACATTGTACACTGTAGCACTAAATGCTGACAGCTGGCTGCTGTTTCACTGGCCTCAAATGTGTGAATTTGTAAGCTAAAAAAAAAAAATCACGACGGTCATCCCTGTAAATCGTACAAAAGTAAGTTCCAAGATTGTAGCTTTGCATTGTTGTTACCTTGATTTAGGAATATTGCTGAGATTGTGATACACCTTGCTTTCCAGTAACTGTACTTCTACAAGTAAAGCCTTGTCATCAAGCTTCTTAAGTTCTTTTAAAAGTTTTGAACCTGTAGAAAGTTAATTGATGTGTTTCACTTTAAAGTTGCTTTGCATAATTGTTTGTGATTTTATTATTCTGGTTACCGAAACATCAAATCAACCCCAGGCATACATGGGTTACTAACATGTACATGTATGGTGCACATTTGAAAAAAAAGTAACCCACGTACATACATGTAGGATGACAGGATAAAAGAAAGTCATTGCATGTACTCACCTAGCTGCAATGCTTTTGAGTAATCCTTAGTGTCAAGATACAAACCCAGTAGTCTTGCCTAAATTTGACACCAAAAACAACAAAAAAAAAAAAGCAAAACAAAAATGTTTCAAGTATACCTTGCTGCTACAGGCAAATTGAACATCATATCCCCTTTAACTAATTAAAACAATTTAGCCTGTCTGAGTGTAAAAACTAGTAGCCCTTATGCTTAAACATTAACAAAATCCCTCTTTCCCCTGAGCTGTGAGAAGTCATGGAGCTCATGGATTTGATTCCAGGGACTCACATAACATCATTATTTTTATAAGGTTGTTAAAAGCAGCTAACTGCCTGTGGATACAACATTTGCCACACACCTCAAGGGCTTGTCTAAGAAATGTTCTTTTTTCATCTTTGGCCCACTCAATACACTCATTGCAGAGCTCAACCTGGAAAAAAATTAAGTTACAATAATTATTGTAACAATATGTAATATTATTTATAAACGGTTATTATTGCAGCTCTATCAAAAAAAAGAAAGACTTCTGTTCATTAAGCATACAAAATGCATCCATTAGAAGCATTATGTAAAAAAAAATGTTATGTCACTGAAAGGCTTTGCTCTTACATGGAACTGCAACAAGATTTAGGTTCAAAATTAATTAAACAGTTTTATTTAAAGGCCCATTAACTGATCTTTTCGAGTACAAAACTATTTTGTAATATAACTTAATTATTTTTACTTAGTTCGAGTTGATTCATGTCTATTGACTTTTTCATGATGAGTAACACCAGGGTTGATATCATCAGGCCATGCCTCTGGTTATGTGACTAATTCTGACAAAAATGTTAATGTTAATTTATTGGGATTGTTTTTCATTAATTTAATAGTTGTGGTTACACATACCAAGGTAAATAGCATTCCCAAGGTAAATGACACCAAGGTACGCTTACCGTGGGAATTACGTTACCGAGGTGTTTGCGGTCACAGACGAAATACTTTAACAAGGTCAATCTTACACAATTGACTGGTTTCGGCGTGAAATGCGAAAAATGGATAATTCGAGAGAGCTTGCAAGCATCGTCTTGCTACTGTTACTTATACTGTTTCAATAGTCCTCTAATGCTTTGCTTTTTCAGCTTCATGAAAAGTATGATTTTACAAAAGGAGTGCATAACTATACTTCCAAAGCTGGTGTGTATTGTAACCTGTTGAAAAGCTGGACTTAGTGAAAAAGCACATTTTCTTTAGCACTTACATGTAAAGAGTCTGAAAGTGAGCCTACTACTGGCATCATTTTGATAAGATCAAACAAAGATTATGAAAGCCACACAGAGATGGTTTTTCTTTTTCATTTGCGCTTGTTTTTCTGGTTTTTCTCTTAGTTTTTTTGGCCTGTAGTTTTTTACTTTGCATTTTGTGAAATACAAAGAAAAAAATATCTTAAAAGGAAAAGAATTTGCAAGTTGTTGAATTCTTTTAACTTTTCTCTGCAATTTCACTTTTCTAAGCAACATGTGCAAGTGCACACATGAATCAGTTAATGGGCCCTTAATAGTGCATTGTAAAAATTGGGCTAAACTTCAGAATACCCGGCCACAATTGCGTGACGTTAATGTCCTGCTCCTGCAGTCCCGCAGTCAACAAATATTTGCATACGATACAGCTGAATATACCTCATTCTATAATCCATGAGCCAAGTGCAGGACTGCGGGAGCACTAGTTCTATACCCATGTAATATTTCTTTTTTTTTTCGACTGCAGGAGTGTGGGACTGCGGGAGCAGTAGTTCTATACCCACTCCATCAAATTTATGTATTTTAAAATGTTTTTTGTCACATTTTTTTTTAAATTTCATGATTAACGTCGTGACTGCGGGACTATGGGTGCCACGCAATTGTGGCCGGGTATTGTGAAGTCGCTCCAAAAATTGTAATCTGTAAAGTACATACATTTACTCTTAAGTACATTAGTCATTGGATTTAGCTTTCAGATTTCAATTAGTTGACGAAACACCCCACCTCCATTCCTGTTGATGCTTCCATGTCAAGAAATACATCGACCAAGTTCCTGACAAGCTTGGCTGCTTTTGCTTTTGAGACCATTTTAAGGAATGGTCTAATGAACTTGATAAGTCCTCCAAGCTCTTAAGAGAGAGAAAAAAAAAGAAAGAAAGCAGTTGATATAATCAGTGATGTTACAGTCGGTGTTAGTAGTGTTCAATTACAATGATCATCATCTTGTCTCTTCAAGATAGCCAAGGAGTCTCTTGTGCAGTGACAGTATCTTGTGGCAAAACCATAAAATTATAAGCTATCCACATAACTCTCCACACTCTCTGCTATTTGTTTTTGTAATTTTGCACAACATGCATACTAGCACTAGATGTTTGGGTTTAACGCAGGCAACAACGCTAAAATTTCTAGGTACATTTATTTATAAACATACAGCTGTTTTACGAGCATGGTAACCACATTACAAGGAAGGCTCTATTCAGAAGCTTATAGTAAGCTTTAACATTACTGCGCGTATAGAACTAGTTTACGCAAACCTTCTGCTTTTCCATGCTTTGAAAGCATTTTTCCAAGATTCAGAATGGCTTGCTCTTTCATCTTCATCCCCTCTTCGTCACCGGCTTCAATGTTACGTTTTACTACATGTATGAATAAAAGTTAATATCAAATCCACTGAAAATCTCAATTTACTTTCTACTTCGTCGCAGAAACACAGCATTCAACGATAAACGTGGGGGTAGTATAAAGCATAGGCAACTGTGGCTCACCTATAGAAGAAAGCAACTCCATCGCTCGTTCAGGCGAGGAATTTGACATTTCTTCGGCTAATTCTAGTTCTGTCGCCATCTTGGTTCTTTTCTTTGCAACCTACCCACATTGCAATGCGGTCATAATTTGCTTTGTCATTCTAGAACCCAGATCTTTCTCGTTCAAAGTCTCGTGAAAACTCGTAGAGTCCCGAAGTTGACCGAAGTGTTTTGGAAATCACGTGACAAGATTACGACGGGACGACAACAAAGCTGAAAATGGCGGTTGTGGTAGTGAACGCGAATCGGAAGCGTGCGTAAATGATATCTCCATAAAATCTCAAGGTGAACGAGATAGAGCAGCTCGACTGATTCACCATGGAAAGCGACGAGTCGGAAAGGCAGAAGAAACTGGAGGCAGGGAAGGAAAAGGTGAGAATTCATGCATGTGACGTGGCCAAGCGCGCGAAGTTCATAAACTTCTTTGACTAGTTTGCATTTCAGCTGCTTTTTCAGCATCCTGAATCAGCCGTCTTTCTTTTTCGCTTGCAGCTTAAGATGTTCCAAAAGAAGAAATCAGGCACAGGGACGAAGAAAAAGAAGAAAAAAGACAGGTCTTCGACGAGTGGCTCTGCACAGAGTCCTTCGCCTAGAGGAGAGCGAAGGCGTCGAAGCACCTCTCAAGATCGCGGCACAAAGCTGCCGCCACCGGAGGCTGCAGTTGCTGTGGAGGAAAAAATTCCCCCAAAAGATGGAGAAGATGTGGAAGTGGAGGAAATTAGCCAAGCAGATACAGACAGAGATGCGCCGTCCATTGCCTCAGAAGTCGGCTCTCCGATCCCTTTTGATGTGAGTTCATATCTGATTTATTTTCTTCATGTACAGATCACATGAGGAAATCAATCAAGAAACTAACAAATTACGCGATGATATTGACCCATTAGCCGTCGAAGAGCTAGGTAAACTAAGCTTTTATTTTGTCAAGGAGAGAAGAATTTTTGAGCAAGCCAGAAGCTTTCTAAATTCACTTTTAACTGTATTTTATTATTCTGGTCCTGATAACTCGAAAACTACTTCATGACTTTGAAATTCGATACGGATCCCATTTTCACGCATAAACATATCATCATATCCTCCGTATAAGCTGATATCTTCCCAAATTTTAAAAGCTAACGATGCAATGGATTCTTGCTTATTAGCGGAAACCTCTGCCATTGTTTTAATTTATTTCAAATGTCTGATATCCTCTCGGAAAATTAAGTTCGAGGAAGTGAAAACTTTGTTTAGAAAAGTATGTATGATTCACACTGTGTGGGCAAATCACGAGTGCATGACAACAAGGGACGCTATGGCGTAGTCAATGACCCCGACGTCTTCAGCTGATAAAATATTTAAACGTTGAAACTGTTATTTTTCGTTAATTTCCAGGCTGAACAAGAGCAGAACTCTCAATCGGGAAGCTACGTCAGTGGAAGTGAATACACAAGCGGCGAAGAATATTCCGAGGTTTGAAAACAATTCCTGTATTGTTGTGTTCAGCTGAATTTCATATCAGCTTAGGTTATTTCTGTATTGTTTTTAATAGCTTTGTTTAAGGGAAAACATGCTGGATTGAATCCGCAGCCTGGTGTTTTATAAGTTTGTTAGTCAAATGTTTACATTAAAGCCAGGATGTGCGGTGTCTCCATTTCAAATGTTAATTTCCATGCTAATTTCGTGTCTGTTTGATGGACCGACTTACAGTTCACAGCTCAATCGAAAATTTGTTCGTGATCTTCAACTAAAAAGTTAATTAGTCAAGATCATAAAAGTGCGTTCTTTCTCTAAGTGTTTTTAGGATGTTGATATTCCATATGAACAATATTTACTCTCCATATTTACCTCTTGTGCAATTAGGCTTAGTAAAAATTTTACCTATCCAGGGATGGATTTCAGGGATGGAAGTATGTTGAATTTGGATAAAATTAAGATATGAAGTGACAGCATACGTTCTTCATTTAGTCGCAGCTGTCAATGCTTTTGCCCTGACTTTCATCATATTTACATAGTCATCTTTGTTCTTTATGAATCTTATTAAATATTTTTGTTGCTACAACAATGTGAACCTATTTGGCATAAAAACCCCTCAAGCATTTTGAGTTGTTGTCTTAACGCATGAATGTCTTCTGCTGTTAGAATTATTTCAATTAAGAACCATATATCTAGGGATCTGGCAGACATTACAGTAAATTAATGAATTTCTTAAAACTTGATATAGCATGCTAAATTCTAAAGGGCAAATACACATACATCTACCTGTAGACTGATGAAAAATTTCAGTGAAATGGTTTAGTGATAATTTTAATACAATTAGAGTTGTCAGATGTTTCAATGTTGCTGACATTATTATCAAAATAAATATAACAGTTTTATTTCACTGTGTTTTTGATAATTTCATCAAAAAAAATTCAAAGGAGTATTTCACATTATTTTTCTAAAACTTGGCCCATTGCAATAATGCCATGAATATTTCAAAATTGTAATATATTTTATAGATGGTTTCACTATGCTCAATTTTACACAATAACAATGGCTGTTTTAGTAAGTTTCTTCCTCTCAAGGGTTTTGTTGTAAATGATAGTAAACAGAACAGCGAACTCAGGGCTCCAAAAATGTGGAGGTCCAGCTTTCCCTTTGGACAAGAAACTCTCAAATTTTGCTTGCCTGGAGCAAGTCTTAGTTGACTTTTTTATTTAGTTGGCAGACAACTTGCTTGGGCTTCTTGCCCAATGGGCAAGTGACCATGGGAAAGTTACTTGCTCTACTTACCCCAGACAAATGGACAGCCCTTTTTCAGCCCTGGAACTATTTCTGAGTGAAGTAATTGTAATTCTGGCATTTAAATGTTTAAGTGGTTCAACCAAATAGACTTTGTTCTTTTAAGCTGTTGCATTTGGAAAAAAAAATTAAGAAAAAGCAAATTAAAGAAACCTCTTCATGTAACCAGCCTGTTTGTTAGAAAAATACATACTATTCAAATAGTCCTGATAATATACACACTGTGTTGTAGTCAACTGGTATGTCACTTAAATTTACATAATTCAAAACAGGGTTCACGTATTTTGGTGTCAATCTTTAATAGCATGAAGTAAAGCTCTAAATATTGTGTATGTGATGCACTAGTGATGCACAAATTGCACACAACAAGCTGTGGGTTGTGATGCAGAAAAAGGATAAATGCACACATTGCTACAAAATCTGAAGACATTCATAAAAATCTCATTTTGCAAAATTAAGTTATTATACATTATAGACATGTACTACAAGTAGTTAATTAGTTTATAGGTTATTAACAGTTTATTTTTTAGTGGTGAATAATCCTATTTAAATGGAGAAATACACAACTAAATGTACCAGGTTAATTTGATTACACTAATTTTGATTTACTTCCAGAACTGCATTATATAAGGATGTTTTCTAAAGTTTCTGATTCTATAAAATGGGAGTTATCTTGTTTTGTGTGAACTGAGTTGATTGCTCAGGCACGGACTTCTACAGTCCATGTACATGTATATAAATATTGGATTGGATCTACATTTACAAGTCTAATTTTTGTGTCTGTTTTACAAAACAGGAAGGTGGACTGGACAGCTATGACATTGCCAATATTGAACGGAATGAGCTGAAGAACAGGACCCAAGAACTTGAGGAGGAGTTGACAGCCAAGAAGGCAGCTCTGAAACAAATCAGCCGTGAAAATGCTGACTTAAAGGGGAGACTAGAGCTGATGTTACAGGATCAGTCAGGAGGCTCTGTTATCAAGGATCTAAGCAGGCAAGTGGAGGAAATGAGAGAGAGTTTACAGGTGAAACAATCGATCCTTCAGGACATAAACAAAGAAAATCAAGATCTCCGAGCTAAGTTGGAGCAAGGTGATCAAAACAAAGTGTTGCCTAGTGGTGGGCAGATGGAGGAGTTAATAGGCAAATTAAAAGACAATCAACAGACTTTGGATGAATTAAACAAAAGAAATGAACAGCTAGAGACTGAAAATGTGAACTTAAAAAAACAGTTGTCAAGCTCACAAGGTGAAAGTTTTCAGCCTGACTTTTCAGAGTTAGAGAACTTAAAAGAGACTTTGGAAGAGAAGGAACAAACATTAACAAAGCTTCAGAGAGAAAATAGTGAATTGCAATCGAGACTAAAATCAGCTGGTGCAGATGAAGGTGGAAGTGCTAAGGCACAAGAAAGCACTCACAAAGTTGATGAGCTTTCAAAAATGTTGTGGGAGAAAGAAAGTGAGATTGGAAACTTGCAGCATTTGAAAGCACAACTTGAGGAGAGACTTGGAAGTTTGCAAAATGTTCAAAACGAGCTTGAAGAAAGTAGAAGGCAGGTTTCTACACTCGAAGCCCAGCTGACAAATCTGAGTGTAGAGGATCGGTCTATGGAGGAGAAATCTGAGATGGAAAACCTCAGAGAGAACCTAAGATTAAAACAAGAAACAATGGAACAGTTAAACAAAGAGAATGAAGATCTTAAAGAGAGACTGAGCACTGTTGAGTCCACTGACCTTAAGGGACTCCTTGAAGAAAGTTACAAGAAATTACAGCAGCTAAGTGAGGAGTCTGCTTCAAAGGATGAACAGCTTGCAAAGCTGCTGCCTTTCCAGTCAGAGTTTGAGCAAAGTCAAGAAAAAACCAAAGAGCTTGAACAACAGATTTCATTTCTGAAGCATCAGCTGGCCATGGCAGAAGACAACTCTCTATCAGAATCATCCCAAATAGAAAATTTGAAAGAAAATCTGAAAATCAAACAGGAGACAGTTCAGCAACTCAGTGAAGAGAATGAGGGACTGCGAGTTAAGCTGGAGAACATGGATGATGGAAATAAGCTCCTCGAAGACATGAGGGCTAAAGTTGAAGAGCTTACAAGCGAGTTGGATGCTAAAAGAGAAGAACTAAGTCAATTCAATGAGCTAAAAGGTGAATATGAAACAAGCAAAGCAAGATCTGCAGAACTTGAACAGGAGGTCTCTAGACTTCAGCGTGAAGTGGACGCATTGGAAGACAACTCGCAGTCAGAATCATCTCTTATGGAAAACCTGAAAGAAAATTTAAAACTCAAACAACAAACTGTGGAACAACTTGGCAAAGATTATGAAGCTATACAAGAGCAGTTGACACAGAGCCAGACAAGCTTGGCGCAGATGTCAGAGCAGCTCATGAACAAGCAGAATGAGTTGGACACTGTGATGAGAGAGAGGGACGAGAAGCTGCTGCAAGTTATGGATCAATTTGCTGAAAAGGAAGAGGAACTTGAGGATTTAAGGAAGAACAATGAGCAGATAACGTCTCAGCTAAAACAGCTGGAAAATGATGTAAGTTTTGTTTTGATTGTTTTCCATACTGTTAAATGCTGGAGTTTCAATAACATTTTTAACAGCAGGGCATCAAGGCATTGCTTCTAGGCACATAAGCCAAAGGCCGTTATCAGAGGCCACCACTGCTGCCGACCTTTTGCTTTCCTTGTTAGCTTCCCAACTTACTCCATCTGCCTGCAGGATGTGACATCCTGGCAGAAAATCTGATTCAAGGGAACTACATGTAACACGCACCCTAATGATTAAAACCTGGTTTCTTTGACTCAAAATAAGTCAACCTTTCATAAGACTGTTTGGCAGCCTTCTAAAAGAATTGACAGAGCAGTGCAATATAAAATATTGATGAAGCAGCTGCGCAAACTGGTCAATTTGCTCAATGCCCTGCCTTAATGAAACCACTTTCAATGTACAGCATCATTATTTGCTTGTTTTGGTAACTTGTTAGGCTTGCTTCTTATAAAGTTAAACAGTACCTGTACATTAGTGTTACTACTTTTTTTACAAAAAATGCAAAGTTCATCTACTGTACATACCAGATGAAGAGTCTGATGCATCTAAAGAAAGCCAGCAACTTAAATTTCACATCTTTTGCCTCAGTTCATTTGAGGTCATTACACCAATCCACCATAGTAAAAAAGATGGCGATTGTACATTTTACCACAATACCTTGTGAACCTAACATAGCCTATAAGGCACAAGGAAAGCCAACCCTTTGCAATAGTTGTCCCTGTACTAAGGACATTGTGTAGCCTAGGTTTGAAGATTTTATTAATCTTCAGAGAATTTTTATAAATGTTGTTAGGTTTTTTTTCGTGCGCTAAGAATTCTGGGTAAATGTACCAGTCACCATCTTTTTTCCTACGGAGGATTGTACAATCAATTTGCTCAGTTGTAATTGCGCCCCCTGCTTTGGGATGGGGTGTGGGGAAGTATTTTTATAGTGTAGAAGGGCCTTCATATATACTGTTTGCGTACAGCTGTACAATGTACATGTATATGAACCTTTGAAAATCTGCTTCAGTGTATCTGAAAACTACTTTTACCATGTCACCTGTTGTGTTTAATCCCTCCACTTGAAGTGGTAGTTAAGTAATAACCTTTGTCTGTTCTTTAGGTTTCCATTTATCGCACTCAGTCTGAAGAACTTGCAGAACGGCTGAGTGGTTCCCAGGAGCGCTTGTCAGAGCTGCAAGGAGCGGTGGAGAGCAGAGATAAAACTGTCCGAGAGTTGATGCAGAAGCTAGCTGAAGGAGACCACGAACAGAGAAGCGTCAAACAACAGACTGAGCAACAAACGGTGGAGTTAACTAAACAGATTAAGGTTCTTCAGGATCAGTTACTGGAGGTTAGTGAACAGTCCGTGAAGTCTAGACAGCTTTTACAGGTGTATATGGGTATCATTGACGTTAGTATTTGAGGACTGGAACCTACAAAGGGCAACAAAAGTAGTTGAAACACTTAGAGAATGGCGCTTCTCAATTTTTACGCACTTATTACGTGTATATTTTATTTGCATCTACATTTAGCGTTAATTCTATGATACTCTCTACCACCCCTCCCCCGCCCGCCTACATGTATTCAATGTTGTGCACGCGCTGTTGTCTGTGTAGTCTAAGAAATATAAAAATCAACATTGTTATGGGGAGGAGGGGGGAGGGGGAAGTTTCCAAGACGCTCGAAAATCGAATTTTACTGCCAAGTGTCTCAACACTTTTGTCGCACATTGTAGACAACCTTGTTTCCAGGGTCCCTCATCTTCCCGCTCTACCGGGAAGATAAGATCTTAGACTGGGAAAAGTGATCAACATGCAACGTAATAATTTAACCCGTATGTTCGTAACGAGAAGTCACAGCGAATTTCACGATGTACATCTACCTGCGACTAAGTCACTGCGCTACAGATAATTCTATGAGTTTACGTTCTAGACCTCTTTTCATAACGTTGGACATGTGCATTGAAGCTACAGCACATTGCTAAAGCTTGCAACACACTGGAGAAATTGCAGAAATTGTCAAGTGTGTCCTCTACCGCGATTGTGATTTTGGCCAGTAACTCTGATTGGCACAACATGTGATCAACATTACAGATATCTGATAGAAGCAAAGCCACCAACTTGTCTATTAAACTTTCGGAATAAAACCATAGACATCTCAGTATTGTTGACGGATACCATCTATCTCAGTGAGGTGTGCGAGGCTATAGACAGTGGCACCCCACCCCAACCCCACTCTGGGTAGTTTTTTTATTGGGCTTGGACCTATTTTAAACGTGTTGTTTCTGTTTGTTTGCTTAGAACGATAGTAGCTTGAAAATCCAACAATCTGAAATGGACAAAGCGTCCAAAGA
>OMLO01003119.1_pt1 | contig 13659 bp, 7 predicted proteins | sample 1674811 | NCBI WGS metagenome assembly OMLO01 (sample SAMN06265003, study PRJEB25207) | coral metagenome | isolation source: Coral host | place: Mexico:La Bocana,Puerto Morelos, Mexico | collected 2008-11-13
GGGAGGGGAGGGGAGGGGGGAGTAGAGGGAGTGGAGGGAAGGAGGGTGTGAAGTGAAGCGGTGTGAAGTGAAGTGAGGTGAAGTAAAGTGAAGGGAAGGGAAAGAAGGAACGAAGGAAGAAGGGAAAGAAGGAAGGAAGAAAGGAAAGAAGGAAGGAAGGAAAAAAAAAAGGAAAAAAGGAAGGAAAATGGGAAGGAAATTAGGAAAAAGGAGAAAAATTAGATGTTGGTTGTATTGGTGATATTATTTGGAAATATAATATTAATAATATTTATATATATGGTGTATTTATTTTAATTTAAAGATTACGATAAATTAAAATAATGTAAGAACTATGGTATCGGGCATATATTTTATTTTGTGTTAATAGGGGTTATATTAAATAAATATTTTCGGATATTAAAAAATTAGATATTTTTTTAATTATATTTTTGGCTAAAATATTTGATATTGGATAATTTTAGATTTATTATTTTTCGGAAATTATATTTTATTTAAAATAATAAAAAATTAATAATTTTTAATAATTAAGGATTATTTTATAGAAAATCTATTTTGGTTATTTTTTTTAATAAAATTATTTGGATTTTAAATATTTTTAAATATTATTTTTTGATTGGACCTTTTTTTTATTATTTATATTTTTTTATTATTATAGGAGGTTTAAATATTTTTTATAAAATTCGATAATATCTTTTAATTTTTTTTTTAAACCTTAATAGTTACAAGTATTGTTTTGAATATGCAATTGTGATTTTATATGATATTTTTTTTTTAAGAAAAGAATATATAAATTTAATTCTATTTTATTATAAATTAAAAAATAAAAGAAATGAAGAGTGGAATCGCATGAATTACCTTGGATGGCGTTTTTGCAAAGCTTTGGGTTATAAATGCATAAAAAAATATTGGCTTATATTGGTAATAATTATTTTACCAAATGAAAAAAATAAATTATATTTTTATTTTTATATTGGGTTTTTTTTACAGATAATTTGATATTAAAGCTATTTTTTGATCGCATTAGAGAAGTGGCTATTATAATAGCGATTATTACGGATAAATAATTCTTTTATAAATATTAATCAATGTCTAAGATTCTAATTCTGGGAAATGCTACTTGTATATTTATATTTTTTGATTCCGATTTATAATTTTATATATATATATAATTTTAGTTTTTAAATTAGATGTTTATAATTTATTTTGCAAAAATAGGTTTAATAATTAAATCTCCTATACCCAAGCTGCTGTGGCCACACGTGGAAAATATATTATTTTACTATCATGAAATTATCAATGGGATATTTGCTTTACCAGGGCGTGCTGTATATTGAGTCATTGCTTGCCCCAAAAAAATAATGAAAGAAAAATATCTTTGTAAGATTTTTTTCCTGCCATTCAGATGAGTTCGTTCTTGGAAACAGCGGGTCAACGCTGAAATATTTAATAATTATTATAAATATTTAAAAAAAATAAAAATATATATATAGAATTTTGAATTTCGGAAAAAAAAATAAAAAAATAGATAATTAATAAATATTTTAAAAAAATAAAATAAAAATCAAAAAATAATAATAATAATAATTTGTAATTTGCAATTGCAATTTTATAAATTATATTAATATTTATATTATATTTTTAAATTCTTATTTATTTATTATAAATTTTATATATATTTTTTTTAAATTAATATATTAAATATATTTAAATAAATTTAAATAAAATAAATTTTTATTTAAAACAAAAAAAATAAAAATAAAATAAAAATAATATTTAATAAATATTAATAAATATTATAAAATATAAATTAGAAATATTTGGTTTAATTTTAATATAAAATATAATTTTATATTTATTTATTAATATTTAATAAAGAAAGGAATTATATATTTTATAAAATATAAGATTTAAATTATTATTAATATTTTTTTTTTTGAATTTAATTTAGATATAATTTAAGGAAAAAAAAATATTATGTGATATTGTATTTACGAATTTTATATTTATTTTTTGTACCAATTTACCATATTATTTAATTTTTAAGTCATTTTAGCTTAATTATTTTAATAACCAAAATTTAATTTAATATAGTTTTAATATATTAAAAAATATAATAATATATATTATATATATTATATTTATTCGATATTATTATTTTTTTTTAATATAAATAACTATTTTTTACCAAAAAATCATTAAATTCAATTTAAAAAAATATCAACCTATTTTAAAAACCATTTCATGCATAAACCAATCACATCCTAAATATTTAAATAAGATATTTAAGAAAAATAAAATTAATTATATTTAAAATAAAAATTTCAATATTTATCTTAAAATATATATACCCAAATATCTTTATCAAATATATATTTATTGAAAATATATTAGATTTCTAAAGATTATTATTTTTATTTTTTTTTTTTTCAGCCAAGGCGTACGGCAATCAAAACAAAACAGAAAATAAATAAATTGCCTAAGAAGCGCCCGTGTGGCACCTCCATTCTGTATAAAAGAGATATCCTACCAAGCTACTCAGAAATTGGTGGGTTATTATCGGATATTAGCGACGGCCGCTTTGAGCGGCATGAGCAGTTTCCAACAACCTCTGCATCGCAGAGTTCAAGATTTCTTGTTCTTGATTTTTATCATTGGTAAAAAGAGTATCTTTTAGTTTATTCCAACACATAGTCAAAGAGGATTGTAACCAGTTTTAAAAAAAAATAAAATTAATAAATCTTATTATTTCGCCAATATTTTAATAAATGATTTTAAAATTATTTTAAAATAAATATATTTTTTTATTTTTTAAAACATATATAATTAATAATAAAAAATGTAAATTGTTTTATTTTAAAAAATATATATTTAGATTTAATTAAATAATTTTTTAATTTTTATTTTATAAATCAAATTTAAAGATTTAAATTTATTTATTTTTAATAAAATTAAAAAAATTTAGATTAAAATTCATAATTAAATAATATAAATAATTTTATATTTTATTTAAATTTAGTATTATAATTTATTAATTATATTTTTATTTATATATTAGAAAAATAAAAATAAAAAATATATATAATTAAATAAAACAATAAATCTATTTAAAAAAAAAGATTTTTAATATTAAAAAAAAATATATATATATATATATTTCTCCATGCTCACTTGGCTGTAACAGCTCGAACACTCATACACTTTTTTGCTCTGGGGGCCATCTCATCAAAGTAACTCGTCAGTGCAGCGCTGCAGGAACCAAACGTCGTAGTTTGAAGTCCAAGCAAGCCACAAAAGTTCCAACAAAGCCACTAGCCGCCACATCCATTAAGCACAGCGGGCCAGAAAAGGTCGTGAACTTCGAAGAGCTAGCACCAAGATGCTACGAAGTATGCCAGAAAAAACCTGGGACCTAGCGCAAGCGTTCAAAGGCCAAAAGAGTAGATTTGAAAAGCCCGGACAGCAAACTGATCTTCCGTCTAGACTCTGAAGATAGCTCAGCAATGAAACTCTCACCAGCGACTTCTTGAACATAATGCTCCAACGTAATGATGTGGCGAATTTTCATCCTCCACAATATTCGTTGCAGGTCAGTCCCGGCTCTGTATTCAGCAAGAGCGCCTCCACCTCTGACTGAGGCTGGTGTGAGGCGGTGTTTTCTTTCGATACCAAGCTGAAGGCACAACTTCTCCCAGCGCCTCCTGAAAGAAGAGCCACTGATTGGATAAAGCAGCTCATCATAGTTAAGCCGACCAAAAACTTCCGTGATGAACTTCACTGCATCTCGATCGATCACAGAAGCATGCTGAACCCTCTGCCGACCACGTCTCCTCGATTTGGCTTCTTCGATCCTGAGATAGATCGGATTCTCACCATCCAGCAAAAGGTCCTCAGGCAACACCAAATGTTTTCTAGTTGCACGAAGAACCTCACCAGGTCGAGTGATTCCATAGAACGCCAAACAAAGACTTCCTGCAAACTTGCGCCAGCCCCAAAGTACCGACAGAGTCACCAATGCACGGAAAACACTCGTGGGAAGCGGAACCCTATGCACTGTAGGCTCCAAAATTTCCCACCTGTGCACGTTGTCCCAAACGACATTCATGAAAGGGCGAATCCCAAAAACATTCTTCTGAGCGTAGACAGCCAGATGTCTGTAAATGTACAAAGCTGCACCCTCAGAATAAAGAACGTTTCCAAACTCTTTGAGGAGAACCACAACCAACTGAGGGCTTGCTAAAACTCGTTCAGCTGCAGCTGCACTAATCCCACTCTTCACCCAAGCGGTGAATCGTCTCCAGACCTTATAGACTGCAGACTGGCAGTTTTCGCTTCAACCAATGGGACAGTCTCAAGCAAAAGGTCACCTCGAGGAACAGGACCAGGATTCATTGCCTCTCCTATACGCAGAGACGAACACTTAGCCATAGATGATGGGTCAAAGTCTCTATGCTCAATGGTTTTGCTATCAATCCCCAATGCTGTAGCCAACACTCTGCAAACACCTCGCGGATAAGGTTGGGCCACAAGCGTCCAGGCCTTGCGATGGTAGGAGGACCTGCCTCTCAGTTTGATATGGCTCAAACAGCCAGAGCACAAAGTCTGTTTACCTTTGATAACCGTGTTGCTAAAAAATTTGGCGCGCTGCCGCCACTTCTTTCCAAACCGACAGTAATCTGCAATCCAAAAACCAGCAACGTCAGAATATTTCGCAAACAGCGCGATGAACTCTGGGAGCCTGAAAAGCCATGAGAGACTGGGATTCTCCAGCCAAAAAGGAATTCCAGCAACCAAGCAAATTTCCACAAGCAGAAAAACCCAACGAGCTGATTGGTTACCATCATCTAAACTGGCTTGCACCTTCTGCGAAACATTTGGAACTCCATAAGGAAACTCTCTACTCCGAATCGGTGGAGTAACGGCCACTGAAAAAGACCGGCACACAGGAGCAGCTCCAAGACCAAGAACTGCACCCACCTCCAGAAGAAACTCAATATCGCTTCTCACTTGATCATCGTTGAGGTCCTGGTTCGCCCCATAGATGATGTCAAAGGTGATGACCCACCTTCCTGTCGCAGCATAAAGTTCTTTGGCTACTCCTCGTTCTCCCGAAAAGAGATCAACAAAACCAGGAACTGAAGAAGGCCAAACTTCGTCAGGGCTGCACAAAAGCTGAGTCGAATCTGCCTTCTCAAGAATCGTTTTAACCTTCAAGCTGAGCTCAGGAGACAAAGGGCCTCTGACGGAAAAGAAAACGAACTCCGCCTCCACCTCAGCTTCGTCCTCATTTTCACGCCCTGTAACATCGCGGGCACCAAGGGATTCGAAACACTCCCCGGTTGCCGGATCCTCCGCAGCAGAGCCCAGTGATGCCTCGAATACCAAGGTGTCCGCAGGGCTAATTTCACAACTTCCAGCGAATAGTTTCTCATTGCTTTCAACTTCAGAAACTTCATTGTCAGCATGAACCCGGAAAACCGACTCGGCCAAAGTAGAGGTCATAGCAGAAGACTCATCTCGAGCTCCCGCAAAAAGATCTTCTCCAAGCAATTCAGAGAAGGGGGGCAAACCAGTCATGTCAAAGTATCCCAAGCCCACAGAAGAAGCCCATTCATCAAAGGGGCCAAAATCGCCCTCAATGAGAGACTGGACCCAAGGAGGAAGTGCCATACTGCTTTTGCGCAACTCAGCACCTCTAGTCGGATCATCTGCAGGATTGGACGACGTGTCGTAGTAGATGAAACTCTGGTACAAATCAAAAATCACCATCTGCCCAATTGACTTGGAAAGGACAGCATTCAGGGCTCTTGATGAAGAACGGCCCTTAATCAGGCAACCCAAGCCAACCTGAGAATCCATGGCAAAAACATCTCGAGTGGAAGAGTCCTGCTTCCCTAAGATCCTCTCAGTCTTCAGAAACCCAAGTACCTCAGAGACATTGATGTGCCTAGGCTTCTCATTTGCTTCCTTGTAGAGCAACTCATAGTCTAGGGCCTTCGCAGCAACCAACCACAGAGGATTGGTACGAAAACAGTCTGGAAGTTCGTCCTCAGGATCCAACATCTCGTGCATCCTGCTCCACGCTTGGGAAGGACTCAACAAACGGGACCAAACGCTTTTCCTCAAAGAATGCCTGTGCAACTCAGAAACCAAAGCGATAGGAGCTGATGCAACAACACCTGCAGTTCCCCAACCTGAAGCATCACTTGCACAGACTCGCGGCATGATCTTCGCTCTAAGATTGGTGACAGCCACAGGAATCAACGATGCAGCAACTAAAATCCCGCTGATGGTTCGTCCAGACAGTTTTACAATGTCAGCATCCTTCCTGCCTCTGCAACTCCTGTAGAGATAGTCAAGCACGGAAAGAAAACGCCGTCTGAAGAGAAAAAGCGACACAATGGACCCTGAGAGAATCTGAATCAATCCAACCGTGGCCACACCAAGTTTCGCAGTTCGAAGCAAAATGCCCATGATTGGAATTGCTCGTTTTAAACTGCCTCTTATCAATCCTGCCCGTCCATCAAGATCTACGCCCCAAAAAGTGCTTTGCTCTTCATCCCGGAAGGCTTTATCTTTATGAGGCAGCAACCCAACAGACTCATACTTTTCTTCCATAGTATCTGCCAGCACAGCACCAGGTGTAGGGCCCACAGCACTTTTGTCAACAAGGCTCATAGAAACATAGTCGTCTATAACCAAGCCCACCAAGTCCCGTGAACGTGGATGAAAACCAGCAAGATTGAGCAAGTTATGCTGCGTAGCAACTCCAGCTTGCAATGACATCCCCAAGTGGCAAGTCTGAGCAATCTCAACAGCTTGGGCGTCTCCCATTGCCAACGTGGCCAATGCTCCGAAAACCTTTGTTGCCTTGTCGAACTCGCTGGAGTAGCAAGAAAGATGTCGGACCTCAGATGGATGCACTGCACCAGTAAGGATATTCCTCCGGCTTCTCTCATCGCTTGCAACAAACATGTGGTAATAGTCCCGGACATCGTTTCCAGAGCTTTTCAAAATCTCGTTCTCTGAAAGCCGGATTTGACACAAACTCTCAGCAGAAGCTAGCGATTTGATCCACCGCTGCATCGGGATCTCGAGGCAGTTTGGCGGCCTCGAATCCATGATCAAACGATCCTTGTCCATCGACTTCACCACGGCAAACATGCCCGACGAATATCGGGTTCTCACGTCCTCCTCCTTGTGCAAGCTGAGTCGGCCAGACTGATCGAGCAGCTCAAATAGTTTTTATTTTCTGAGTCCTCGAGCAATGAAACTTCACAAGAGGCACCGTTCCAGTGAACTCATCAGGCGGCAGACTGCAAGTCAAGGGCAACTCAAAAACTCTTCTACTACGACTGTCCAAAAAGGGTGAAGGATTGAAAACTGGCCTGCCCACAAAAGAAAGCCGACTTGGCTCAATCTCCTTAAACGTGCTAAAGGCTCCATGCGCAGCACTACCAACCACTTCTCCAGAACCTGAAGCAGGAAGACCAAGATCGTCCTTCAAATTCAACGAAGGCAGATAAGCACCTACCCCATCCGAAGCGAGAGACTTCGCTCTAGTCTCCAGATCAGTCAGTGCTTCTTCTATACTTTCAACTTTCGAAGCTGAACGGCCCATTGAAACGGGGTCGACAACTTCTGCAATGACCCAAGGTTCCAAAAATCTCGTCAGCAGTTCTACAGCTCTCCACTGCATAGCACTAAGGCGGTTGCCTAACCGCAAACAACTGGGGGCGACTGAGGGCTGACCAAGATGTAGATAATTCAAAACCAGCACGATCCCATTCACACCACACTTCAGAGAATCAACCTTCCGACTTAACAAAGGGCTTCCTCTCATCATCTCAGGAAAAGGCAACGGCATAGGCAACCCCGCTGAAGAAGATCTTGTACACCCAACAAGGGGCTCCCGACTCAGGCCAATGAGCGATCTTGCAAAACGTCCCAAACCAGATTTAGAGGAGACAAAGTGCCTCATGAGCGAACGAAAAATCTTCCGACCCTCATAAGACCCAGCCTTTGATCCAGGAACTCGAATTTGAACTTGCCGACTAAAAGAAAAACATCCAGCATCACCCTCGGCATGGGCAACTTTGGAACTGCAGTCATTCAAACGACTGCTGCATCCTCCTGACTCCCGGAGCTCTTCTGCTTGGCTTTTGGCTTCGGAGCCTTCGGGTTTTTCGGGGGATCTTCCGGCTTCTTCGGGTTCGGCTGCTTCGAAAGCTTGCGACGGGTCTCTTGATACGAATCCATCTCCTTCACATGAGCCAGAAAGAGTTCGAACCACCTTGGATCCCACAACACTGAGTGCTGAAGCTCTTGACTGCTCGGAGCTTGATGCGAACTGAACGACTGATATGGGGCGACTTGTTCCAGCAAACTGACATTTGAAAGAAGCCACGAGCCGCCATCTATGGCTGCTTGATCGCTCGCCGCTATCAACAATGCAGCTCGCGCCCTTGCAGACCCATGCTCTCCTCGCATCAAATCGTCCCAAATTCCAGCAACTGCCCACGACCATCTCACATGGGTCGTATAGTTTTGAATTCTGGAACGGCTCTCGAGCCAGCCTGAAGCTGAGGCTTGACCCATGGGCTCCCCTGGCCGAACTGCTCGTGCAGAAAACTCTTGTATATATATATTCCGGATTCTCCAGAAGGCAGCGTCTCAGGGCCCTGAGAGCCTGTGAGTTTTTCCTTCCACTTCCCAATCCAGAAACGTCTGCACCGTGGCCAACATTGCTCTGATCCAGAAGGGCCTCGATGTTGTCGGACTTGGTCTTCTTCCGAGAATCTGCGAGAGCACTGCACATTTTGGTCAGCTTGACGATGGCTTTTGCTACTCCACCATCGCCTGAACTGCCTTGCCCAGGGGTCTCTTCTTCTTCCTCCTCCTCCGAACTCTCTTCTGACTCCGAAAGCTCTTGAGAACGACGAGCTCCCTGAGGCCTTGGGACATCTTCCATACGTCTGGGCTGAGCACGTAGAAAACCTGCCATCTCTGTGAGATGCTCTGGTTCGATGCCAGCGTTGAGAGCAGCATCTACCACGCTTCTGTCCAGTCCGTCGAAGCTGACTTTTTGTTTGGCAGATTTCTTCAGACTGGCACCCAATGACTCTCCACCTCGATGTCGCAAAGCTCCAGGTCGAGTGCGAGGCGGTACTGGCGAGCTCAACTTTTCCAAAGCCAGCTGAATGGAAGCCAAAGTACTTTCCATCCTGTCCACACGTGACTCCAGAGGCACCTCTTCTTGTTGAGTTCCTCCAAGGCCTTCTTCCGCAGACAGGAAAGTGAAATGCTCTGCGGCCACAGCAATCAGACTTTCTCCGTACGGCAGCAACTCCATGTCCCCATCTCCAGCAAAACTCTTGTCGACCAGCCCGTCTCCCGAAAAATCGAAAAACCTCTCTGCCTCTGTAGACAGCAGCCCGATCCATACCTTCAAGGTAGGTTCAACGACGACCTCTCGAAAGTCAGGTGCCACTGCGGCAACGGAAACGGCAATGCCCTTTTTGAAAGAACTACCAGGCAAATGCCGATGATCCTTCTTACGATCCCAAACTGAATTCGGCAAGCACACCAAAAGTTGATCACCAACCTCTGCAATGCAAACCACTGATGCAACAGTATTCAAGCCCAACAACTGTATCCTGCCAGGCAAATAGCTCAAATTCACCATCCCACCAGAGGTCACAAGATGATCCCTGGGGCTGGCTTCGAAGGAAGCCATCTCACCTGATAGAAGGAGAGCCGAAACGTCCAGCTCTCAATGCAATCTCCACCTCGTGGGCCGTAGGCAATCCTACGAACACCGACTGACCCCAATCTGAACGGCGGCAGCACAGCCTTTTCACCTCTGTGAAATTCTTGAGGACTTTGGCGGGATCCTCAAAAACACGACCTTCAAAGTCACGACAAACAATGTAGAACTTTGAGGCCTCCTCAATACGGGAACGTCCGGAGGACCCTCTGTGACCTCCTTCAAGAGATCTCCTCAACCACAGTCCAACACAGTGAGCAACTTCCTCACGTTCAGACCAACCCAGGCCAAGATCGCCCTCACCAAGAATCTCAGATCCACCAACACTCTCAGGAAACTGGGCAATGGGTGCAATGGATGAAGCAGGTGAGGAAACAAACGAAGCACTTCCAAAACCAGAAGTGCCAGCACTAGCAGTGCGATTTTCCACCAGCCCCGAAAGCCTGTCGACACGTCTGGTCAGCAAGCTGAGGCTGTCACGCAAATCTTGTAGCTCTGCAAAAACTCTGTCCTGAAATTCTGCAGCTGCTCGGTCACTCATCAAATGACCTTATAGAGGGCCCTGCTTGAAGAAAGACCACCACCAAGCACTCTAGCAGCCACAAAACGCCGCCACCTCTCTCTCAAAATCCAGATGATATCCACAATCGGACCCAGCAGAATCCCGCACAGGAGACCAAGAAGGAAAACCTTGACAGTCTGGCCTTCCAAATCCCAGTCAATCCCACATAAGCACTCTTGCAATGCAGGTTGGACCACTGCTCCAAGTGGCTCTTCCAGAAATTGCCTAGCCAGGCTAAATAGCAGAGATCCAATGGAGCCACCAGCTGCGCCAACAACAAGAGGGTGATCGGGCATACGAAGCTAGAGCCGAGATTTGCTCCAGCCGTTTCACTAGTGAGTCATCCAAACATATATAATATATAATCAAAAAAAATATATATATCCGCCAAAAACTAATTTTTGAAAGTGGAAAATTGGTAGATAGAATTATGCGTAGCAAAAAATGAGTAGATAGAATATCTGAGTGAGTAAATCGAAATCGTATTTTATTTATTTTAGGCACCGTAAAATAGGGAGAAAACTAAATTAGAGCAAATGGCCATTCAATTTCGTATTTTATATATTTAAAACCCTGGTAAAATATATAAAAATTGAAAATAAAGTACCTACCCGTTCAATTTCATATTTTTGTATATTTGAAACCTGGTAAAATACATAAAAAAATTAAAAAGAAAGTAAATTCTGATACCTAGCCATTCAATCTGATAAAAGCGGTATTTTATCTACCATTTTTTCGTTGTTGCAGGGTTCATTATCTAAATATTATGTCTATTTTATCTAAAAAATTTTTTAATTTCAGAATTAAATTCATACCATATTTTGTTTACGTCAAAATCATTATATATATATATAAAAAACTATAGTTTTTTTCTAAATATATTTTATATGATAAAACTGGTAACCGCCAGACCAGAATTTCATAAAATCTTGAGTATTTATTAGGCTGTGACCAGTGCACTCGGAGTCTATTCGTCCTTACCTCCATCACACGATAAGATTGAAAACTTGGCATCGGTTAACCCTTGATTTGTGGCTCGCCAAGGATAACAGGTTCTTGAATCCTAAGAGCTCCTACAAAAGGATTCTGATGGCACCTTCATGTCGGTTCATCCTATTGCCGGTACCGTGTCCACCTTTCATCTTCTTATGTATCCCCAAGAACCCCTCATAAAACCATTAAATTTGTAATTTTCTGTGTTTTATTTAGGTTCTTGGGTACTCTCCCCCGTCCCCGAGTGCATGCGCAAGACGCGACGCAGGAGCCCCTAAGAAGCATGCGAGGGAACGGGGAAAGAGAGAGTGCGACAGGTGGGTGAAAGTCCTTGTAACCGCCCCATTCTTCCCTCTAACGCCCTATCAAAAGATAAAAAGTTGACAGTGGACCGACGGTAAGAGCAAGGAATGGGTGATAGGGGGTTAGTTGTCCAAGTGCCAAGAGGCCCAACCTGCCAACATAATCTCCAAAAAAACTTGAATTTTTAATTGACTTTTTCTACGGCAGGTTGTTCCTGGGCCTCTTGCCCCTATCATAAAGACAATAAATATTTGCATGAGATTGTTAAAGGTTTAAACTTGGCGAGTGAAGCGAGAGTGAGAGAGAAGAGAGAGGGGAAGACACAAGTGAATGAAAATGAGAGTGAAGAAGTGAAGCATTCGCCAGTAAACCCCATAATGTAAACCTTAAATTTATTGTTTATTGATTCGTCTGTGGGATTCCCTTCAATCATCAATCAACATTCCTTGCGAGTGGACCCACAGACGAACTCATAAAAGATATATAAATTAAAAATTGTATTTAAAATATATTATAGATTTCATGGGCTTGTCCCGCACTAACCGTTCACACTATCCCTCCCTTACAAACCCTTATTAATAATCTCTTTTCTTTTATTCTTCTTTATTGGTTCTTGAGTTACATTTCTTTAATTTTACATATCCATTATTATTAGGAAAACCATTCTATTTACAATTATTAACTGATGAACCATTATTATTTACTTTATTAAAGTGAATTATTTATTGAATTTGTATGATTATTAAGGTTACTGAAGGGTCTATTATCAAAGATTTTTGAAGGTTATTCTTGGGTTCTGTGTTAGACCTCCGAGAGCTGGAACGGATACGAAAGGAAGAATGAATCGGGCCTCGGGTAAGGAAGGAAGAACCCGCCAATGACATGAATCCTAAGATTACTTCCTGCGGCTGGTGCTAGGACAAGATTCCACATACAAAACCTTCCGTCGGCTCACTCTTGTCTTAGGAATGAACTTGGGACCGATTCGTCCTTGAATGCTCCTTGCGGGGAAAAGTCCAGTGGGTGTAAGCTCCAGTCCGACGGTTAATCTTGGTTTACTCACAGCCTCTTCTCTCTCCAACGCATGGAATGGACGAAGTAACCAAATAAATCCCGGAAACTTAGAGGCTGAATGTGTGAGAGGAAGAGTGTGGACGGGTTACAACTGCATTAATAAACTGAAAAATCCTTGAAAGTGATCCAAAAATAAGAGGCTGTTATTGCTCCAGAAGGCCGGAACGCTGTCAATATTCTCATCCTATTGTCTCTCGCCTGGCCGGCTATTGTCCATCTCATGATTTTATCCGCCGGTAAGGTGAGAACTGGTACACGGGATAATAAAATAGACCAATAAATGAAGGGTGTATAAGTGCAAAATACTTTTAATAAAACTAATCAACAGATAATAAATATGAAGTAGACCACATCAGAGAATAAGAATGAAAATATGAATGACATGAAATCAAAAATAAATTTAATAAAAAAATATAAATTAAATAGTTTTTAATAGTGTATGATAGGTAGGGACTAGGCACAACAAGTTCTCTAACATTATTATTATTATGCAAAAATTCCTTGAAAATTCATTATTATATATTCTTGGGACTCGTCTGATGGAAACATTCTGGAGGGATTATTAGAGTGAACGTGTGTGACGAGTCCCATAAACACCCATAAAATTACAATTTATTTTTCATTTTTGATCGTTTCCAAGAGCCGTGTCCAACCTCCGGAAGTTAAGAAGCGGCTGAAGAACCTCCAAAAGACTCTCGGACACGGCACACAACACTCAAAAATATAAAGTTTTTGATCATCCCAGTTACACCAAACAAATAAAACAAAATAATAATAATAAAATCTGGGATACTAGAAGCTTCCGAGGACTGGTATGGAGCTCCCAAGATTGTTAAAGTTAGGTCTAGTAGGTGTAGATCTCCTTGATGATGGAGTTAGGGAGCGCTGACCTGGTGTTTCTTTGTTTTGTTTGTTTTTGGAGAGAATAGACAGCCACTGTGTTTGCTTTGAAGAGAACCAG
>OMLO01003120.1_pt1 | contig 13658 bp, 6 predicted proteins | sample 1674811 | NCBI WGS metagenome assembly OMLO01 (sample SAMN06265003, study PRJEB25207) | coral metagenome | isolation source: Coral host | place: Mexico:La Bocana,Puerto Morelos, Mexico | collected 2008-11-13
TAACATTGTGCAGTTTGTATTCTACCAAGTGACCGTTCGTTACATTGTAAAAGGTCCATTTAGTAGCTTTAAGTGTTTAGGCGAATTATCGCATTTGTCATAGAACTGGCGGTTTTCTAAGAAAAAGTAATGATAACACAAAGAAGACAAGAAAGTACATTATTTAATGAAGTATTGTTAAAAAAAGCGATGTAGGTCTAGTGTTGTAAAAAAGAACTGACAAACAAGGCTTATAGCTACTTATTTGTAACCACACTAAGGGTAGTTACTTCAGTTGTAATCATGTGCTAAGATAGCGGACTTTTAGTTATAGCTGTGCATTAAGATGTATGTTATATAGAAGAGACAAAGTATACAAACATATCTAAAGCTGTCGGAATACTTAAGATTAGCTCTGACAATCAGGTGACTGATGACTGGATTCAAGTCCTCATTCAAAACTAATAAAAACTCACCTGGTGTATATTTTGTGTCGAAGAGACTGTGGTTTGTCAATCAGTTGTGCGCTTAAGTGTCGCAGTCAATTTTAATCAGGTTGTAGATTCTTCTACTCCCTCAAGTTAAAGTGAGGGTAGGCCCGGCGAGAAAGTCGTCGCCACTTGGCAAATTTGTTGAATCATTTCTGGCAACATTTTGTCAACATTTTGTCTGTTTCCGTTTGAATTAGCAATAATAATCGAAAGCTATCAACAAGGTTTCAAAAGGTATTAACAAAAACTTAATCAAGTGGGTTTCAGTCTTTATTATTGACCCAGGTATACCAAAGATCTAGCATCCGGCTTACATTTTTATTTTCGCATGAAGAAACAGCAAGCCCCGCTAAACGCGCTAATTTTTATAAAGCAGATTCCCATTTGGGATTGCCAAAAAGTCGATTCAGTGTTTTGTAAAATGAGTCATGCGGCAGTCACCTTCTATAGCTATTCGACCCATTCAGTGAGGACTCGTTTCGTTTGCCGATTTTGGGAAAAGCCTTGCATTCCTTTTGTTTCTAACATTTATTTAGAACCCCTGCCTCTCTGGTATCACATGAACTGCCTGTTGTATAGAAGTTCACGGTGTCACCGTGAACTTCTACAAGATAAATGGGACTACAAGAAAAAAAAATGGTCAATCATTAAAAAATTGTTTCGCAAAAAGTCCACAAAGGAGCCTGGGTCAGCCTTTCTTGTTCATTGATACGAATATCGTTACCAACTCGTTCTGCAACTTCTTAACTGACGTTGTAGGAACCCTAAAGAAGAAGTCCTCCCACTCTGTGATTTTGTTTGGAACCGAGGCCTGCTATGTGTACCATTCAACCACCTGAAGAGAACTTTGAGTTTAGCCGGAGCCCTTTTTTGAAGAGGAAATCATCAAGCAATTGAAACTCTTAAATGAAAAAAGTCTAATTGTCTAGACAATTTTTCACCTGGGATGTTAAAAGAATCTGCTAGTGTGAGAGCAAAGCCTCGAGCTCCACGGAGGAGAACTAGAGTGGTTCAGTGATTATCTTTTTGATGGTACACAGGCTGGCCAATATAAAGGCGCATTATCAAAGCTTAACCAGTTTTTAGAGGCGTACCACAGTTTTACATACTGTGGATCACTTGGTCTTCTTTGGTCAGACACCCGAAAACGTTTGAAAATCGTTGGTAACCTGACAATCTAAAACTATGATCAACATAGAACTTAATTAAGCGAAAAAGCAGTCCGTTTGTCTTTGCACCCCCATTAAGACTACCAATCGAATTTTGATCTATAACTTCAAGACTTCTATTTCCCCCTTTTTTTCTTTTTTTTTACTAAAGGATCGGTTTAGCTGTGGTTGGGGAGCAAGGAAGGCGCCACGAATGTGGCCTGAGTTCTATTATCCGGTCCGGTGTCATACGTTGGTTGAATTTGTTGCTTCGAGGGTTTTTCGCCGGGTTCTCCGGTTTTCCTCCCTCCACAAAAACCAACACTCCAAATTCCAATTCGACCAGGATAGAGAACCCGCATGAAAAACAGCCAAGGCTGATGTGGCTTCCTCTCTAAATATTGTAATTTGTGTTCTTTTAGGAGACCTGACACCTCACATCTAGAGTGCCTTCGATACCTCAGTTCTAACTTTTATACCGAATGTACTTCTGTGATGGAAAGCTTAGTCATTTGAGCCTTCTTCCAGGCGGCAGTTCGGATTGTGAGCTGAAATTCTGTGGGAGAAATATATTTATATGTCTAACATCATCCGCACTATTGGAAGGGAAAACGGCCCTATTTAATATTTTCTTACAAACATCTTGCCAATTTATGCAGCACCGTAAAGCGTACGTTGGCGAGGATGGCGTTGTGAACCTTCGCGCCAATTGTTTCTGCGCACGAAATCAACACGCCACGTCGAGCGCGCGCGCTAAGTAGTAAAGTGAACAATAATGAGGCAAAATGATCATTGCTATAACTTTGCGTGGATTTAGCGATCTTAGACGTTCGGTGACCCCTATTCAATTTTCTTTCGATGGGTCATTTTCTCTACCGATTTTCTACGTTTTGCGAAAAAATAAAAAAAATATATCGAGTAGAAGTTTGATTTTTTTTGCAAAACGCTCCATAGAATTCCGTTCATTTGTCCAGTTCGTTTAGCTGTGCGGTAGTTTTAAATGCCTCTTTAAGGGTTAAGGTTTGCGAAAATGATGGCAATATTTGAAATTATTTACGCCGCAGATTCACTTAAACAAAATTAGTAGGATAGTTTGCCTCTGATGACTTATCTTTGATATTTTAACCTAAAAAACACTGGAGACCATACTGAATTACGCGCACCGCTTTATCAAAATCAGACTAGTTTTCCACACGCCTTATCTCTGAAACGAAGTCGGTGACTCCCAATTTTTATTCCATTTTGAAACAAGTAAATCATTATCTGTCCGCGGTAAAAGTTTAAAAAACATCTATCGAGTCGAAAATTTTCGCTTGAACGTCCTTAAGGCATGACACGAGGAAACTTCATGCCTCTTTATAATATAGATATGTCTCTGCGCGCGCTCTGATTGGTCGAAAAACCCATGTTTTAATAGAAAAAAACGCGTTTCTTTGATTTCGCTTCATTATGTCATAAAGACATATTTGACTCCGGACATCTGAGAAAACTCGCAAAATGAAAAAAACCCTCGCCTGCGGCTCGTGCTTTCTACGTTTCCCTCATGCTCTTAATGCCCGTCGTGTTTTAACGCAGTGTAATAACGGGCTTAGGCTTCCTTACTTGTTAATCAATCCGATTTACCGCTTTATAGATCTTTGTAATGCATGCGTCGCTGTGTGTCTTGAAGTGAATTACTTTTCAAGTAAACTTACATAGAGTAGTAATCGTTATTGAGACACCTGCGTATAGTTTAAACAAAGTAGTGATCTTAGAAGGAGAGACCATTCCACTGTCAGAAGAAAACAGAAACACGAGAGGATGTCGATGACATTTGTGTCTGGACGGCAACGTCCAGAACCAAGTCAACAAACAGTTCAATCGGTAAGTGGTAAAACTGTTCAGTTTCCGTTAGGTTTGGGGCTGGATCTAACAATGTTTGGCATTGGTTTTATAAACGCATTATCGACGACAGATGATGCCTTCATATTTAAATTCATTTCATGCTGTTAGCTTTTATTCTAGCTTTACAAGGGATTAAATCAGTCCAACAAATCTTGAAAAAATCCTCTCATTGTTAAGCCTTACTAAATTAAGCTCTTGGGCCTACAAAAATATTTATATGCTCTGTAACTTCGCTTGCTACCAACTAAAATAAAACTAAAATTAAATTTGTGAGTCCTAGATTTCTTGATTTATACCTCCTAGAAATCGAGAGCAGATAATCTATTTATTTTATAGAATTCTTTCTAAATTTGGATTTCCGATTATATTTCTGCATATTAAGAAGTATTTGAAACTCCATGCCTTAACAAAATTCATCGAAGACTGAATTTTGTTTGAAACTTTTAAACACAAATAAAGGGCACTTTTCTTTCTTCGGCATTCCTATGAATTGAATTATTTCAATAATATTTCCAAATGTTCCTTGAAAGATCAGAAAAACAAGGAACGTTTTCATTATGTGGACGACCAGCTCTAGCCACTACCCACTAAAGTAATAAAAAATAGAATGTTTTTGTTGAGGCTAGAGCTTATAGAGAGCCACTGACTCACTGTTAAACCTGAGAACTACACAAAACAAGCGATTATAGTGGTTATATAATTTCACAACTGCTCAGGTTGTGTGTATAACTGCGATGATCAACCACCATGTATTCATATAGTGGTTATAGTCAGCATGCGTAGAAAACGTGTCTGATAGCCTCTGAATTTAGTTTGTAGTTGGGATAGTAGATTTTGTCTTCCACTTGCCCATGCAACGGGCAACTGAAGTTTCATAAGAAAATGTTTAGAGGAATTTCTTAGAGAAATACTGTAAAAGATGGGATTTTGGGGAGCTAGTGAGAATGACTGTCTGACTTTTACATCATGATTACTTACAAGCTTACAAGCCCAAAAATTGGTTTTCCGTGCACCCTGATAGTCAGTTGTATATGCAGTAGGGGCCAACTTGTGGTACTCAGTACCCATGTAATGCAATGCAACATAGATGTATGTTATCATCCTTCTATGTTCATTTTTGTGCCATCAAGGGTAGAATAGATGTGGTAACATATAAATAATTTGAACCAAAATGAGAATCTATGACTATAGTCACATGTGTACTCTTGTCTGCACAAGACTAGTCCTGAAAAGTACTATTGTTGATAAGTGATGGTTTCCAGGTGGCTTCTACTCAGCTTGCAGAAGCATCAGCTGCCTGCACCATTTCTTTACACAGCAGGATTTCCCTTGACTACAATGTAGATATCTCGGTTCTGTTCAATTTTTATTACAGCTAGAGCACAAGACCAGTGTAGCACAACTTGGTCCTGAGAAGCATTTATTTCTAAGGAGATGTGTGTTAAATGGTGTTTATAATTATAATTAATTATAATTTTGTGTCTTTCAGCTTTTGGATGAAAATTCTCAGCTTATTCAGGTAAATATAGCACATAAGATGATTCAGCAGTTAATTCTAAAAAGCTTTTATCAAGCATAGTAACATGTGACAACTGTGGAAGATATTAGTAAATGTTGTTATACATGTAAACTGGTGCAGTGATCAGAGTTTTTATTTAGAGCACTTTAAGTGACCAAAAGCACAAAAGCATACGAAGCCTGAGTGTGAGGCAAACTAAGACACTTGCTTCAGTCATTTTTTAAACTCGTGGAAATGCGAAGCGTTGAAGCAGGTTCTTGTGGGGACTCTGATATGATTGAAAAGCAAATTAAGTTAGAAGTACCACTATCAGTTTCACAATGTTAGAAGAAGAAAAGTGTTGGAAACAGCAAAACATCTTGTAAAAACAGGTGAACTGTTTCTGTGAACTGTTAATTAATCCATGAGTTTGACCATAGGTCTCCTTTGATTTTTGAAGGGGGGGAAGTGGAATCCTGCTAAATACCCTAGAAAAGAATGTAACCAAGATCATTGCCTCAGTTCTTACTATGGCCCTGTAAGAGCTCTGTAGGAATTTGTATATGTTTGAAATTTGACTGAAAACTCTGAAAAATGTCTTCATTTTTCCTTTCAGAAATGGCATATTATGAAATTTTTAAAACAAAACATGACCTGCTGTACCCTTCTTCTTTTGTTCTAGCTCTTTTGCATGTATTTGAGCAAGGAAAAAGGAAAAGAAACTTATTTCCATGTACAGAATGACTGGATTGTCCCAACATAACAGATTATCTTCTTTGTTGTAGGCTATTGTGGATTACCAAAGTAAAGGAAAGGCATATGAATGTACACAGTATGTACCATCAATTTTAGAGAATTAGTTGCACTTAATTTCTAGAATATTTTTTTGGTGTTAACTGCAATCATCTCCCAGAGGTCATGGTCCTTTTATAAGCCTTTGGTAAAACTTGGAAGACAAGCCAGATTTCATCAGAACAGTAGCTCTGTCTATGTTGAGAAACTACTTGTATTGTTAGACTTGGATGCATAAGCACAATCAAAACCAAACCAAGATTTTCTGTTTTCAAACTTTATTGTTTACTGTCCGGAGCCTTGGGCTTGAACTAAGGGCTTTGACTAAGTAGGTAAGGCAGTCTGCGTTTCATGTTACCTGTCTCCACACAGGTGTATACATGTAAATGGGTAGTGGTAAATTATCAGGGTGATCTGGTAAGACACCTTGGGACCACTCAGAAAGTGAGTGAGTGTGAAATCTCTGAGTTGTTTTGTCCTTTGTAAGCAGTAATAGGTCTCAGCAGTGTGGCCCAGTGCTCTGAATCTCACTAAAGCTTTATCTTTTGTCATTGATGTGGATGTAGATATTAATCATTGACCACTATGCATTGTACTTTTGTTTGCAGATATCAGCAACTGTTGCATCGTAATCTAGTGTACCTAGCTACATTAGCTGATTCCACTCAAAGCATGCAGAACACCATTCCTGTAAGTGAAAAATATTTGTAACACAAAAATTTGTTTCCATCTCAGGAGAATAATTGTAACTAGACAGTGAACAGTGTTTTTGTTCTTTGCTCTAAAAATTATTTCTATTTCTTTGAAAGAGAAAAATCAACTTTGTTTGGAAGGGGGGGAATTTCCAAGACTCTTGAAAATAGAAATTCACTGCAAAGTGTCTCAACACTTTTGCCGCTTATTGAAGGTACATTGATTTAACTGTCTTTAAGTAAAACCAAGTTACCATATTTTTCACTGTATGCTAAATACTCAATGAGGGCAACTTTCAGTTACATTGTTGTTTCAGAATTTTGCACAAGTTTGTATGTATTGTCTACAGTAACAATGACACTAAACACAGTGTATATGGTTGAAGCAAAAATGATGAAATTGCTAGTACAGATTGGTGCCTACTGATCAGTGGGTAATTCTGTTGTTGACCCACACCAACATGTCAGGTTTTGTCAGTCAAGCGGCTCACTAGCTTAGATCTTTGAAGATGTCTGTTTAAGTCTACCGTCTCTCTGTGACATCACTTATTATGGTAAAAGTCACGTATCACTAGCTCTTTCTGTAACAGGCTCCTGGCTCACAAAGTGGTCCCAGTATGAAGACACCTCCAACATCGGTGACGCCGCCTTCCGGGTCTGGCATGCTTCAGCCAGGGCTACCTGACATAGCATCAAATACTGGTTCATCTACCGACATGATGCCAAGTGCACCAGGGTTGACAGCTGGAATGCCTTCCGGAATGAATGATCCTTTGAAATCCAACATGCCTCCACAACTTGGAGGCATGAGTGGTCCTAGTACAGCTGGGTATGGTTCTAGCTCAGTTGGCGGGATGGGACAATCAACGTCATCACCTCCACAACTACAGCATCCGCCAATGACAGCACAGAGTCACATGGGCTACCCCAACCCCTCTCAAAGCCAACCTGGCCGATCTGTTGCCCCACCCACTATGTCAGGACCAATGGCGAATTTACCAGCTCAGGTGCCTATTCAGTCTCATGCACCACCCATAGGCCAACACATGATGCCGCAGAATCAACAACAATCTCAACAATACATGATGCAGCAAAGACAGATGCAGTTCCGACAGGGAGCACCTCAGCAGGTCAGTACACTGTAGATGTTTAACATCACACTTCTCCTTATAAAAACATTATGTCAAAAGGCAGACAGGTAATGGAAATCAGGAAAATCGTCAACTTAGTTCACCTGCAAAATTCAGACTGATGGAATTATATTAATTGGGAAGGCATATTAAAATTGCAACTCAACTACATATACAGTAGCTACATGTACATAATTAACATGTATGCTGACCCTGTCTTGCTTATTTAAATTTTATCTTTCTGTTGACTTTTTTTGGGTATGCCAGTTTTTTTGCCTATGCTAGTTTTTTGGGTAGGCTAGTTTTTTGCCTATGCTAGTTTTTAGGGGTATGCTAGTTATTTGGGTAGGCTAGTCTTTTGGGTAAGCCAGTCTTTTTTGGTAGGCTAGTCTTCTGGGGTAGGCTAGTCTTTTTTGGTAGGCTAGTCTTTTTTTGGTAGGCTAGTCTTTTTTTGGTAGGCTAGTCTTTTTTTGGTAGGCTAGTCTTTTTTTGGTAGGCTAGTTGTTTTTTGGTAGGCTAGTCTTCTGGGGTAGGCTAGTCTTTTGGGGAAGGCTAGTCTGTTAGTAGGTAGTTTTTTGGGTAGGTTAGTCCTTTTTGGGTAGGCTAGTTGTTTTGAGTGGGCTAGTTTTTTCTGGGTAGGTTAGTTTTTTTTTGGTATGCTAGTTTTTTGGAGGATTGCAAGAGATCTACATGTACATGCAACTCAGAGTTGTAACATTCATGTGAAATACAACATTGTAGATGCATAGCATCAGTTTAATTTCCATACTGTTGTGGCCGTTGTCTGGATCAGGTTTGTCTGCCTTCAGTGCACACGTACAACAGGGGCTTGTTTCAACTACACTTCCTAGTCACTTAATACATCTTTTTACCTGAATCACTGCCTCCTGGAAAGACTTCCCAGTGAAGACTATTGTAGGCTAGGAAATGGATGATTTACTTCCTAATTGTTCCTTCTTAGTTATCTCTATCTGATTGTTCCATTGTTTTATCTCAGATGCCTCAACAGCAGCAGTCACTGTCACACAGTCACCCTGGATACAGGCCACCTACCCCAGGAGGAATGCCATCAGCAGGCATGATGCCAGGCTACCCCTCACAGCAGCAAACACAAAGATACAATCCCTACAGACAGCCTCCTCAGCAGCAAGGCTTATCACATATGCCCTACCCAACCCAGCAACAGCCATCTCCGATGCAAGGGCAGTCGGTTATGGGACAACCACCATCAATGGGACAAGCACCAGTTGGACAATCACCTATGTAGCAACCATCCCTTGAGTGACTAATATAATGGCAAGATTGTGTGACCTGATTTGTTACTGACTTGTGATGAGGTTGCATGATAAGACAGTGCAACATGATTTTGTGGTAAAGGTTGTGTTGCATGAGTTGTGACAGACAGGATTTGACATTGTGACAGGTTTGTGTGACATGGATTATTACACGATTGAGTGACAAGATTGTGTGACAGTCATTCACATAAGTTATCAACAACTTTAAACCACATTGTGGTTATAATGTAATTCCATAGGTTCTCCAGTTACTGTCATAGCAAAACGTCATCCATAGATTATATAGGTGAATGGTAGATTAGGCTAAGTTGGTATATACAGGACATTTTCATCAAGCTATTTTTTAAGTACGCACATGTAAATCACTTTGTTGTCTACCAATATGGCAAGTATTAGCAAAATGTTTACTAGTATGACCAACACGAAAAAAACAGATTGTAGAGTCATAAGGTATCTAGTTGGCCTAGTCAGCAGTTACCTCTTTTTGTTACATAACTTTATTTATTCACTGCTAGTCAAAATTTGGAAACTTTTTTCTTTGGAGTTATCCAGCAGTCAATATTTACTTTCAACAATTGTAGATTAAAAGAAGTTAAGCAGAGTAACAGACTGTTCCTTATTTTTATTTTAACCACCATCTATTGATTGAACCTTCACATTTTGTTATATGTCTGGGTTCACTAGCAGACCTTTTAGCCATTCATGGAGATATCTTGTTCCCCGATGCCATTGAATTGAATATGTGGGGACATCATACGTTTGCATTGAAATGGACATGTAATACGCGTGTATCCTGAAATATTCAGAATGTGTTGTTCCAGAAAATCAAAAAAAAAACACCCACAGAAGGTTTTTTTTAAGTTTGAACCCCACACTCTCTCTGGAAATTCCAGTTTAGCATCATACTTTCCTTTGAAAGTTGTGCAAATTAGCAAAACTAATCTTGCACAGCCCTTCCCGGCCCTATCCCCCACCTGGGGGCAAGGAACTAAGAGAGAATCTTGCACAGGTAGCCCACCAGCATGACATCAGTTGTTAATGCCCAGCTGGTTGGCAGAAAACGGATAGTAAAATCTTAACAACCATATAACATTAATACAGTTGTACATGTCTTATGAACCCTTACTAGTTCTCTTAAGTACTGGCAACTTAATGGACCTTTTGACCAATGTCACACATTTTTTTTATTCATATGGTACCCCAAACTTGGCAAATTTTATAAATTGTCAGTGGGCAAGTGTTGTCCCCTAACAAACATTTGTTTGCGAAAATTGCCAAGCTTTGGGTTCCAGAATTTTACAAGCTTGCAATCGACTTTTTATGAAACTTCAAATATTATCTACAGTGCAGGCCAAACAATCACGTCGATGCAACATATTGCAAAGTTATTGGGTACACCATGTTGCTTGCAGTCAGCTGCCGTTATGTGTTGCAACATGTTGGGTGTTGTTGGCTTAAGGTTGAAGATGGTCAAATTTGAGCCAACATGTCACAACACAGCAGAACAGCGTGGTCAAACGCATGCAGCATGTTGCGCCCAACAATGTTGCAATATGTTGCGATTGTTTACTTAAATTCAGTGCAATAACTTGATCTACAGAAGTGCTTTGTGTACAAGTAAGATATACAAAAGTGTTGATATTGAGTAACATCAGTAAAGAGGTCCACTGGCAGTCTAACTGACAGTAATTAATAACAAGTAGGTTTTCATGGTAAGCGTTTAGCAGCCAATGGCTTTGCAACATTCATGTTCTGCTTTCTTTAATAATCCTGGACTTGGTACATGTTCATTAAAATTGATTAGATCACAATAGCAAAATTTTGTTCTCATTTTAGTGGAGTAACTGTTGATTTTGTCACCTTTAACTCCAGTTTGCACATGGCATGCATTGCATGCCTTATGTGATGGGCTGTACATTAATGGGCACCAATCTCTACATACATTTAGAGTCTACCCAAAATTGGATTGGTAACATCTATGAGAAGATAACAATACTTGCAAAATATTGGCCATAGTCTGTCTCAGAGTGAGCGCGATATTTGCCCGACACATTCCTGAGCTGTGTTGTGTGCAAGTTGCATTTAAAAAACAAGGCAAGCAGTGAGTGTCTGCACTTTCCTGATTGCAATTGCAAAGCATCGTTCAAGCATTTTTTCCAGATTTCTTAAAATTGATTACGTCCAGTCTGAAGACTGTCACATTCTGCATCAACCCCCTTTGTTATATAGAACTGAGAGAAGCCTAAGACAAAAGGTTAACCAAATTCACACTAACTTTGAGGTTTTTAAAAGCTATTTTGGAAGAACATGTTTAGTTAAAATCAAAAACTTTTTTTCCAGAAGTCGACAAGGAGATGTGTACATTCAAGTGGAAAAGTAAAAAAGTGATATTTTTGTTGCAATGAAGCCAAAACACCTCAAAGAAGATTACAACAGCCCCTTAAGTATTAATAAAATATGAACATTTAACAAAGAAACCACAGCAAATGTTGAACAATGACAATTTTAATTTTTCAGGCCTTTGATTTTCCTTAACAAGATTTCAATAACATACATAACCATATTCCTTTGATAAATGTCCTCTGCTACAAATTTGACTTTTGTGTTTATAAGTAGGGCCTTTTATTGAGAAAAAAATCTAGTGTACAACAAAACTAGGGATGTGTTTGGCAAGATTACTTTGTTTTACTGGGGAAACTGGAGCAGGAAAATGCTCAAGATGTGTGTTGCACACCAATACATCCTGCTGGTTTAATAAATATTTTTACATAAATGTTTATTCCATAAAAGACCCAGTAAATTCATTCTCACCTTGGTCTTAAAATTACTGATGGAATGGAGAAAAATTCAAGTTTGTTCTGACATGAACAGTAACACCATATGAAAAAATATGGCACATGCTAGTCTTTTTGTACACCTGTGAGCCATTAAGGTCAACAAATACAATTTTCTAAGAAATAATTGTACAAAAATTATGAAGCAGCCCTCTAAAGCCCGACGCGAGTTCAGTGTTGTCTCTGATGATAGTGTTTGGAATTTTATTCACCATTACATATCAGCCATGAAAAGTCATCTGTACAAAATAATTAATCCCAAGCCTTATAGTGCTCAATCATGAATAACACTACAGTACGTGGTCAGACCACAAAAAAAGGTTATTTGCATATTTTTCTATAATTCCAAAAAAAAAACATCAAAAGAGCCCTAGAACATTTTTAGAAGCCACATTTAGAAGCTTTATGCCTTGGCTGTTGCTTGATCATTTGCTGTCTAAAAGGTAAAAAATCAAAATTCAGTTGATTTAGACTAAAACACAAGCATCAATTTACTGATGACAATACTGTAAAGTACCATGTTAAAGTCCTGGGCTTTGGGTGGGCTTGTAAACGGAGGGGGGGGGGCATATAAGCACAATGAAAAAAATGTTTCTGAATGATGAGATAAAAAGCATTTGAGAAACGAATTAAAGCTAACATACCATTACATTTAGAGCTTATACATTTCTCATAAGAAAAAATGCAAAAAGATCTGGGAGTCTTATACGACTGTATCTGGAATAATATCCAAAATAATATCTGTAGGCACTTTAACTTCCTGCATACTACAAAGTATATATAAAGTGTTAAAGATTAGTTTGTAAATGTGCGAGGACACAAGGAGTGACATGGTTATACAAATCCTGCACATCATTTCTCACTGATAACACCCGAAAGTGCCTTGTCAAACAAAACACTGCATTAAAAAGGTTCTTAGGAATATCTTACCACTGACGGACCATTGGGTATATTTTTTGGTAATCTGTCATCGCCATTTATAGGGTAATCTACCCAGGCCTTTTGGCGGCCACCTCTTGAACCACCACGGCCACCTCGCCAACCTCCACGGCCACTGCGCACACTGTCATCACGTCCTTGATATCTGCTTCCACCTCGACCACCTCTATATCCCCCACGGCCTCTACCTCTTCCCCGACCGCCTCGTCGCATGCCACCAGTTACTCCAAATGTCTCCATGTTTACTTTGCGTTCTTGCTGCCACGAAGGGTGTGCCCTTGAAAATAACAAAACAAGTAGAACTCTGTATACAATCAACAAACAAGATAATTTTTTTTTTCTGAATACTACTTTGTTAAAACAATTCCACACAAGACTAAGAAACTAATTTTGAATCTAAAAACATTTTACCATTGCTAAAATCCTATCCTTGTTGATAGAGATGCTAAAATATGCAAACTTTGGAAAACTTCTACAAATACAAAAACTACCTTCTGTTTTTGTCTCGATCATTTGCCTCACAAGAGATAGAGTCAAAGAAAGACTTGGAGCTATCATAAAAACTTTCAGAACTCTGCGGATGATAATCATGGTTGACATCATTTCCAGACGTACTGTTTGCTGTACTTTCATCCTAAAAACAGCAGAACACCATTAATTCTATAAATGAGAGCTAGAAACAAAAGCTACTGTAGTATAGTTATTGCAAAAGTGCCAAACTGCTGTCAACATTTAGCCTTTTGTCCCTAGAAACCTGGCAGCAGTTTCCAGCACTCTTCCAATTTACCTATCACTTGACAGATGAATACTAACTACACATGTATTGTTTATTAACTGATTTCACATAAATACCTAGCCATTGGAATTACTCTGACAAACACAAACACAAACACAATGCTTAAAGCAGCTACAGTACCGATCAGAAGAAACCTAACAGGGAACGCTTGACAGAACGCGTTCCGTTTCCGTTCTGCAC
>OMLO01003121.1_pt1 | contig 13657 bp, 14 predicted proteins | sample 1674811 | NCBI WGS metagenome assembly OMLO01 (sample SAMN06265003, study PRJEB25207) | coral metagenome | isolation source: Coral host | place: Mexico:La Bocana,Puerto Morelos, Mexico | collected 2008-11-13
TCCACTCTTGGAACAACTGGGCCCAGCTGTTTGATAAAGGATGCATGGTTACTCCAATTAAATTTTACCTTTATAGATAGTGTTTTGTTGATACTCTCTGAATTAGCCCTCAGAACGATGTCTTCTTGAACGAGTAGGTCCGTTGCATTTTTAAGCTGTTTGAGAAAATAAAAGAAGGCTGTTTTCTACTTGTCATTGGTTACTTAAAAAAAAAAAAACTTTTCTCATATCCTACAAGGCTGAACATTTATTAATATCATTTTATCCCACATCCTGTGCTAAATGGACTGAGATTGTTGTCGCCTTATGTTCCTTACTAACTTTCTTATACTCTTTTCAGTTAAAAATACACTATAGCGGTCAGAATACATTGAAGGATCAGAAGTTTGAACATGTCCTCCTTACGCCTGAAATTTGACTCAGGTACTATTTTGAGCCTTACTCTGGAACAACGTTTGAAAGGTCTACCCTCATAAAGCATTACATTCTTGTACATGTCCAAATAAAAATCTTTCAGTTACTTTACATTACATTTTGTATTTACAGTACATTTCGGTCGTACGTACCAATTTTAGAGAATCGTCTGAGTGGTTCTTAAAAGCGCTGAGGTCTTTTTCTGTTTTGTTAGCTAGCGAATAAACTGCGCCAATGGATAGACTAAGCTGGTTCATCTGAAAATAAAATAGGATAGTTTACTATTAGATACGGCTGACTTAAGACAACGGGTTACCAAGTTGGCTTCAAAAAAAACGCGTTAGGGCCCAAGGTGGCCGTCGAACTGCCACTATCTCTGGTTCCTTATAACGACGCGACCCACAATATTTCTGTTCCTCCGCCCCTATTTCCCCTAAAATGGGAGTAAAGTCTATCTGAGTGTGGTTACGCACCCTAATTTCCATTAGTCATTTATACAGCCGAGTGGAAGGAGGCTTAGTGAGAGTAAGGCATTTGGCTTAATAACACAGGAAGCTGGCATAGCTGCCGAACCAGGGCGCCAGTTCAAACCAGTCGATCCACAGCCAATCTTGGTCAATATATAATCATTGACTGGGACACAACTTTCACTTAAAGGCCTTTTCATACGTGTCCGATTTGCACTGACAGACGTTCCCATCACAAAGATTGCCAGTCCCATATGCATTTCATAGTAGTACTGACTTTATTCTCGCCGACTGTATTGACTCTGTTCATCGTCTTATTTATTCTCATCAAATGGTAGAGTCTCAACTAACTTATTCACACCTTGAAAGACAACGCCGTGTTGATATCTCTCAGTATACCGGTCACATTGTTGTCTTGTTGTAAAGGCCCCATGGCTGCTGTAACGTTCAACTGAAAATATATATGCTGGCTTGGTTACTCACCAACAAAAAACAAGAAAAAAAACTCACAAGTATAGAACAAGCGTCTTGTTAAATTTGGAATAACATATGTATAACGCCTTACATAACGCCTTACAGAAAAAAATCACGCCTCGCGTGATCATTTTAAATTTAGTTAAATAAACAAAATAGACATTTTGCTCAGAGTCCATTTGCATCTTGAGGCACAATTTTGCTTTGTTTTCGTTTGCATGCGAGCGTTTGATTATTATGTTTTATTCGGAGCATTGGGAAACGAAAAAAGTCACTGCGTAAAAACATAAGATAATTAAACATACTTTTACAAACACAACTTACAGTAAAGCAAGAAAATTTCCCCTCACCATATAATAATTTATTTTATTATTTAAATTTCTTTCTTTCGTCGTCTTTTCCTTCTTTTTGGTTAGTTTACTTACCATGTTCTTCATATTTTCGTTTTCCGATTCAAGAGTTTTCAGGGACTTTTCAACCTCTTCAAGTTGACTTGATTTTACCCTCTGAAACATAAATAAAGTCATTCTGTTTTTACCCACTAAGATCAGCATAATGTTCATGAGTGTCGGAATATTTCAAGCGACTGAATACATGATTGGTATGAAGACAGGATAGATCATCGCAGCCAGATGGACACACTTAATGCAGCTGTGAACTTTAAGCCTGAAAAAATATTCAGGCCTGAATAATTTTCAGGCTTTAATTTCGCAACTGTAGTAAGTTGCAGTTCAAATACATATGATCTTTCATATATTTATTTGCATATGGCTGGTAAGTTGGTTCAGATTCGTCTCACCGTTTGTTTATTTAGTTGGTTGTTGTTGTTGTTGTTGTTGTTGTTTTGGCCTTCTAGGTTTTTTGTCCTGATTTGTTAAACACTTTCTTACCAGTTCTTTCTGAAGATTTGTGACGCTCTCTTCCATGGATATTATCCTTGCTGACATCGCGCTGTTTTCTGTTCGGAAAGTCTGCGCTGCAGAAGACGCTTTGAAAAACAACACAAAACATTGCAGTCAAGCGTTATGACGGCTTAAAACCGTGGAACCAGGATGGCAAATAAGATGAAGCACGTGCAGAGGATGCCATGCGGCACCTCTATACATTGTATACTGCACATGCTCAGTATTTTTATTTTAAGGTTTATTCCACATCATAAATCCACTAATCTTGAGGAGCGCGTGGCATGATCAGTGAGATTAAGTATCTCTATGTTTTGTCATAACAACATTCCCTGGCAGGATCCAAAGAGTTCAGCACTGCTCGATCAAATAACATTGGAAGCTCTCTCAACGGACATTCTCGTCAGCGGACAGCTCTACTAACGACCGACTTTTCAAAACCCCATTTAAACTCCCAAACCAAATCGGTATTTACTCATAATGATTATGATAAGCTCGGCAAACTCCCTTATAAGCGACTATCTTAGTTTTTCAACTCTAGTTGCAGCATATGAGAACTCAGTATTTTCGCAAACAGCTAGCTCCGGTTACGGACAGCTCTTTTCGCGTCCCGAGAGGGTCCGTTCGCGAGAGCTTCCGTTGTATTAAGAGCGGAACAAACCACTGGAAGAAAGTGTATCATCACCAAGGAGTGACAACACAAGTTATCTTAAGAGGGTTTATATTGGATTTAGCGGATAGCAAAGAATTGGTTACAATGTTAGCTGTCAGCTGAAGCAATTTTAAATTTTTTGCTGTGGACTTAGAATCTCAAAAAGAAAACCAGTAAGGCGATAGCTGAGAACTGGGCTGAAAACTATACTGATCGCTGAAAATTTAACTGAGATTAGAACCCCTTCTCAGTTTGAAAGCAAATCAAACCCAATGGACAAACATATTTTACATTTTTGCTTGGCAGAACCTTTTTATCTGTCAAATAAGGGTCGATGAACTGGAACTCAATTTCAATACACACTTGAAAATCTAAAACTTGTATGCTTCCGAGAACTTTAGCCTCCCACGCTTATAATTTTCGCCTTATTTAGTGTCGAAGGTAAAAGCTTTGTACTGGAAAAGCTGTTCGAGGGGCGGTTCAGAAAATTCAGATTTAAGGGGCCCAAGAAATTGTGGCAAAGCACAAGCCATCCTCACCCCTCACCCTTCCCACTTCCCGCTTTGGTTCATTCCGCTGCTTCGGATGGTTTAGTCGATAGCTTAATTTTTTCAATCGGCAAGTTATTGGATTAAAAGTCGACAACAGCCGATTTCTTTGAAGTTTCCAGAAAGGAACGTTTTTTTCAATTCATTTTTTAACGATCAGTCACTCAAACAAATCCAAAGTGAACCTAAAATTGAACGGTCACCCCGTAAAAGGAACGTAAAACAGACCAGCCGAAAATGGCTGATCGATCCGGATGCGTGTCGGGAATAAATCCAAGCCTATATCTTGCATGTTCGTCAAACTTGCATAATAATGAAAATGACCTTTGGGCTAGCCATTTGTTGTCGTTTGACCACTACACAAATTTTAGGATTAATTGCAGTGTTTGTATAAGTATCAAAAGTTAAATACACCTCGCCGAAAACGATAACAGTCTTTGAGTAGGTTTTAAAACACGAGACGAATACCTGATAAAAAATCCCAAGAATTCGACGTACTTCGGCGTTGATATTTTGATGGTCATGAAAACACTTCGCTGCTTCCCTTGAAATAAGTAATTTCTTTGTAAGTAATTAATATTCCGGACTGAATATTGACATAGAGTTATTAGTTGGTACTTATTCAAAGTGTTTACAAATCGCGGTCAAAATATGTGCTAAACAAAGCGAAGTTGTTTTCCCTTTCAAGACAGAAAAAGTTTTTTTGTAAAATCCCTCACCTTCAGAATATTGGAAACACGATGAATGGTGTTAGGGCCCACAACATTGAGAGCAAGGAACAAGAAAAAATGGAGAACAAATAAATAACGACATCCCGTGTCGCTTTTGGTTCACTTTTCAAAGGCGTGGAACACACTCATCAAGCCAACTTATTTTTAAACAGAATCATGTTGAACAAAATGGAAAAACACCGACAAATTAACGGCAAGGGCGCAACCGGATGACGTTTTAATCCGGAATGCCGCCCTATTTAGCGCAGAATCGCTGCTTGTTTTGTTCCTTCTGGAGTTATGTTTACGGTTTGCAAATTGGTTAGGCCAATACACGCAATACTGAGCGAAACAAAATTAAAAGCAATTTTGTCTTCATACAGCGGATATTTTGTCAGTTTTAATCTCATGATCTTCAATAGAATCTTACATGTTATTGGTTGGGATCCAATGGTTACATCTTTGTCACGCATAGCACGCAAGCGTTAACTAAGAACGGAGCGTTGTAAGGTCAGAAATTGGACAGAAAACTTCAAAAATTCAATTTGTTACACTGGAATTAATTGGCCAATTACATCTTAACTTGCAGTGTAATTCGTTTTTGATAGGATCTAGGGTTCTGTTCGCACGATAAACTGTATGAAGATTTTGAAAGGGTGTAATAGCCAGCTTCGAAGATACCGTGTGACTCTTGTAAGTAATTACGTTTTGCTCACGTTTTTCACGATTGAGTTAATTGCGTGTCCATGAACGCCGCATAACTGCCAATAATGATTTTTGTTATCATTTAAACGATAACGTTTTCTTGTTCAATTAAACATCGAACATCGCTTATAATGACTAAATTCTTATTAATTTGAATCGGCTTAAAAGAAATTAGTTTATTTCGAGAACGGTCTTTACATTCATGTATTGTATTCACGGGATAAAAAAAAAAGCTCGAGCTCTCTGAACTTAACCTGGATCAAAGAAACTTGCTGGCAGTCACCGTATAAAAGTTGATAGTTGAACTCATTTCAATGTTTAACTCCCCGCATCAAAAAAGTAGACCGGAGAAAGGTCCAAGCAGTCTCTCTTTTCCTCCGAAGCTCACAATTACGCTCATACGCTTACTAGACTGCTCGCAGCGTGATCAAAAGAAGCAGCTTTTAAGAATATTTATTTCCTGCCAGTGAACTGCTTAAGTTATGGTTGAATGTACTTTTTTTTAACTTACACAACGTCCTATTTATCTTCATGCTAGAATGTCACATGAAAAAGAAATAAATTCAATGACCATTAAGTTCAAAGTTTACAGAGTGCATTCAAAAATCGATGTCTAATTAAACAGGAAAACGGGAATGACTTCGTTACATCTAAAATTTTGAGTTGAACTACATGAAATTGTATGCAGCAACAACACATGATAACAATAAATGCAACTGTTCATGTTCTCCAAACTGTTTCATACCTTGAGTATTAGAACAACCGCATCGATCGCTTATTTTGCCAAACAGCATCATGACTGTTAGCACCAGTGCTGATATCGACACGAGGCACACGACAATCATCACTAACACCACCACACGGTTCATGGTGAACATGCCTGTGGACTTAACGTTTGCACTGCTTGCGTTTGGCTGCTCGTCAGATAGACTCCAGTTATCCAAAGGGCGGATTTCCCCCAAGTTCTCAACTCGAGATGCAACTAGCGCTCTTTGGTTCTTTTTGCCATCATCTTGACACCAATTTTGGAAGACAGGATTTACGACAAGAATCTGGCTAGGAGCTGCCCTACGCGTCTTCACGGAGGCCATCAGAAATTCCTGACTTATTGTTTTTTTGGGGTGTTGGTTTCCGAACGTTTCTGTAACCAAAACTTGATCCAAAAGAGCTTCGTATTTTTTTGGTAGTTTAACTTGCGTGTCAACAGGCTGGAGTGATTTCCATTTTTAATAACTTTGCTGCCCGTTAAGACAAGAACGTGCATGTTCAGAAATGTTAATGAGTAAATAAATACACAACAAACAAGGACGGCTCTTGAGACATCCGACAATCTTAAAAGTAAGATGGATTCGTCATCTGAGGGACGGAAATCGTCCCCAAGAAATGGCTACAATAAGAAGTAACAATTGACCTTGTTGGTGATTATGTTATTTCTGTTTAGTCGAGTCAAAATTCGTTTAGATGCTTCAGCATGAAGCTGTTGAGATTAGAACTTGCTCCCACCAATGAAATATATTATTTTTTTAAAAACATTTTATTGGTGGAACGGCCATCCGAAACAAACTGGCGGCCCTGTTTACCTGTCGGTTCTTGTTACCGTGCGAGCAAACAAGGTGGAGGCGGTAGGACATATTTCACCGAAAATGGAAAACAAAAAAAAAGATATGAATAAATTGGTTTTTAATTGACATGAATCCTAAAGGTGACGGCTATTTGCACTTTTGGATTATTTATGGGGGGGTACTAACAGTTAATTTGCTGTTTTGAATTATGCAAGGCCGATCATATATTTGAGCTGTGGTTCGCAGATATTCATACACACACCTTAATTATAAGCAGCTATCATATTAGAACCCGAGAAAAAAAAAGCCATGCTTAAAATTTGAACCCATGACGGCTGCGATACCGGTGCAGTGCACTCGCGCGCATTGTCTTAGTTTGACTTTGAGCCTATCACCATTACAAGACAAAGATTTTTTTTATCAGTTACGGATCATGAATATATTTGTGATCTAACTATAATTTTTACTTTTTATTTACATACACTAATTGTGCTACTTCTAAGAGTTACAGCGTGGATGAAAAAAGAAAATGTCTGATATTTAATGTTCAAAAAAAACTTGAATGCATGAATATAATGGTTCTTGTCTTAACTCAAGTAAACCAGACTCAAAGTAAACCAATAAAATTAAGGCATGAGCTATTTCAAATAAGTATGACTGGTTAAGAATCGCAACTAACAGAGCGCTGACTTGTTGGGTATTCCGCGTATCCAGAAGAGTAGACGGTTTGACTCTCCCACCTCCAGATTACAACCACCCTACCGATCCTCTCAGCCACATACGTACCCGGCCACTCGGCACTGTATGAACTCGTGAGCACCTATCACAAACTCACACGCGCATGACTAATCTTACATAATAAAGTAATCGAAGGAACACTAGTTTCAGAACAGAAAACACTGGGGATTCTCTTTCTTGTACGCAGCCTGTGAGCTGTAACTGGAACCCATCTTCAGTTCCAAGCATGCCAGTTGTCAGCCAATAGCAGATAAGCTTCCGTTACAGACCCTATTAAAAATGGCTTCCAATTAAAAATTGTTTTGTAAGTATTAAAATTAGCCCAACTAACCTCGTTTTTGAGTTCATAATTCAATAGCTGGGCTAATTTAAATACAAACAAAAGAATTGAAATTGGCAGCCATTTATGAATAGGGTCTATATTGTTGATAAATTAATTCGGTAATTATAACATTCCGTCTGTAGTTGTAACACTCGATGTTTTGTAACAATTAGACACTCCCAGCAGTGTATTGTGCAAGCAGCTTATGAGCTGTGACTGGAGCCCATCTTCAAATCCTTTAAAATGCTTGTGGGTTGTCTGGTAAAAGTAAGTGAGCAGTCATTATAACGTCACGATGTCACGTAACAATTGGACACTCCCAGTAGTGCAGTATGCAAGTCGATGACGAAACTGAAGCTGTTATAGTTCCTTTGCACTCGCACTGGTAAATGCGTGTATCTCCGGCAGCGGTAAAAGTAGAGAGCAAATACTGTTGAGCATCATCTGTTGAGCATGTCGCTGCAATAATTCTTTTATCCTATAAGAAGAAAAGTAGTAAATGTTTACCAGAAGACATAAAGGTCAAGGAGGCAAGTAAGTCTGCGATTTCACTAAGTGACCGAGCTAGATAGATAGACAGATAGATAAACTTTATTTAAACACGATAATAATTAAAGCTAAAAGCTTGTAGGGTCGTGTATTTACATTTAACTTTGCTAAAAATTAAAATTACGATTAAATGTTTAGGTTACAATTCCTAGATTTACAATAAAAATTAATTATTTAATTAATTGCTAACTAGAACTATTACTAAGTTAATCTACTACATAATTACAATAACCTAACTAAAACTAATTGTATATAAAGTCACTATGCCTGTGGCGGGTTGTCGAAGCCGACAGGGCGTTAAAGTTAAAATCTTTAAAATAGGCCCCCGCCGGAGCGTTTGTTATCTTCGGTGAATATGATGCCCCACAGCAGGGTACGGTGTATTCCGAACATTTAACCCATTTGGCCAACAAACAGTTCACCAGTACCCATTTCAACTCCTTTGTGGAAAGGTGCACCATAATATTACTTAGTTTACCACGAACAAAAGAATCATAACGTAAAACACGGCTAGCGCTCGAATTCGGACCGCATCAATTCGGAATGCAACACGCTTTCAATAAGAGCCGCAATATATAGATTTAGCCAAGCCCAAAAGCGGAGCTCCTGGGCCGGATTGTTAAAAGCCCGATTAAGCTAACCCTAGCCTGCGTAGCTGGCGACATTCACGAGCGAGGGATATTTGGCGGCTACTTTGTTTTGACAGGTGTAAATTCACGATAACACGGATGTCCAGTATCAAAGAAGGACTCTATAAACCAAGGATGTACATGTCTGTTAACCTATTAGCTGGAGTATGGCGGCCATCTTGCGAGTTCCGTCTTCATTGTCGTCGTCGATTCATGTGTTTCCTTTGTTTTCTTATATGGATATGAGGTTACGCTTAGCGGCCCTTCGGAACGCTGGAGCTCCGCTTTTTAACAACGCTGTTAAAGCACGCAGGGTTGAAGAACAACTTTTGACTACAACTAGAATTTTGCTATATGCGGACTCTATTAATCCGAGAATGAACGCATTGTATACGTAAATTCACTGCATTAACATCTTAGGCCTGCGTTGAATGCAGGCTTAAAATATTAAAGCACTGTATTTTACTCTATAATAACTAGATGTTTAGTACATGTTAAGAGTAATTACGAATCCTTAAACCTAATTCTTCCCGATCTGAAGAAAAAATACTTAATTATTTCTACGTACGATTTCTTCTTCGACATCCACAGTAACACTGGCACCACCGGAGGTTACGCCAACTGCTCTTACATTTTTGTAGGTACATTGGCTGAAGTTTCCTAATCCTTGACCACTTGGACCTGGCGGGCCACTTGGGCCAGGAGGCCCCCGAGTTCCATTGTAACCCGGTACGCCCGGCGGGCCACTTGGACCAGGAGGTCCTTGAGTTCCATTATAGCCTGGTAAACCTGGCAGGCCACTTGGACCGAGAAGCCCCTCAGTTCCATTGTAACCTGGTATACCCGGCGGGCCAATGGGACCGGGAGGTCCCTGGGATCCATTAAAGCCTGGTATACCCGGCGGACCAATAGGACCGGGAGGTCCTTGGGATCCATTAAAGCCTGGTATACCCGACGGACCAATAGGACCGGGAGGTCCATGTGTTCCATTGAAGCCTGCTCTACCCGACGGACCAGTTTGACCGGGAGGCCCCTGGGTTCCATTATAGCCTGGTATACCCGGCGGACCAATAGGACCGGGCGCTCCCTGTTTTCCAGTTAAGCCTGCTATGCCCGGCGGACCAATTTGACCGGGAGGTCCCTGGGTTCCATTATAGCCTGGTATACCCGGCGGACCAATAGGACCGGGCGCTCCCTGTGTTCCATTTAAGCCTGCTATGCCCGGCGGACCAATTTGACCGGGAGGTCCCTGGGTTCCATTAAGGCCTGGTATACCCGACGGACCAGTTTGACCGAGAGGTCCCTGAGTTCCATTGTAGCCTGGTATACCCGGAGGACCAATTTCACCGGGAGATCCCTGAGTTCCATTATAGCCTGGTACGCCTGGAGGACCAATAGAATCCGAAAGTCTTTGTGAACTATTAAATGTTGGTTCGACGCATCCTTGAGAGCAATTATTGCCACTGAGTTCCTGAACTTCAGTAACGTTCTTTACCTGTTTTGCAAAGAAAAACAAAGATTGCCTATTGTAAATATCTAAAGTTATTCTTTCTGTGCTGCCGGACTTAAGATTGCCTTGTGCAATATCTATTATATAGCATGAGGCCGTTTGATTACGAAAGACTAGTCGTCAGACTCGAGAGACGCAAAAAGTTACATTAGACAGCCGGAACAATATATCAACTTTCTAATGCGTAAAGTTTAGCCCTAGAAAGCCACAACTAAATCACAGACTGTAATCATGCAATCATGCAACGCCATACAACTGGAGTGTTTATTTATAGAGTCCTTCATATATTTACATCTCCGAGATGTTTAGCCATTATTTTATATGAAATGTTTATTTGGACATGGTCAGTTGCGAGTGATATTGGTGATCGGTAACACTCGATCTCGGAAAAGCCTTCCTACGCTTTAGTGCTAAACAGACACAGTTGTTTATTTAAAAGGCCCCTCTAAATAAACAAAAGTATGTTGCGAGGTCTGCACACTGTCGTCATACTGATCATGATTTGATTTCTGCAACTCTTTCAAATAGCCCATTTCCAAGTTACTTTGAGCCTTGTGTTTCAAAACGAGTCTTCGCGCAAAAGCCTTCATATGAAAATAAGTTTGCATGAAAATCCATTTGTAGGCGGAACATACTTTCATATACATGGCTTCGCACAAAGACTGCTTCTGACACAGAGACAAAAGGTAATCAGAAATAACTATTTCTCACATGAATCATCAAAGGACTCCACATTCTCTCTCTAGCGGGAGCGGTCTTCTGCAACCGTTCGGATTTCTTTCTAGTTCAGGTGCAGAGACTAAGTCCTCACTGGCCTTTCCCGCTGTCTCTTGGTTCACTGTGAACGTACTCTATAGCCTCTCACCATTAACACAAATAAAATCCAGATATCGTGGCTCTAGTTCGGTACTCGATGTTCTGCTCTCACTGTCACTGCATTACTGGTTGCGTCCTTTTCCAGGTAAGAAAACTTGATTATTATTTTTTTTATTTTACTACAGAAGTGTTTCGTCTTACCTTTATCGTTAGGTTACGACAAATACTTTCAAGGATTCTAATTGCTTCCCAGACGTTTTCCAGTTCAGTTGCTTTGACCTCCTGCGCATTAATAAAATGAGAGACAACAATTAAAGACAACATTAACTGAATTCAAAAGATGTTTTACAAGGAGCACACTCGCATCATGAAAACCTTTGCGGGTGTCCTCCAGAAAAAAATTCGTGCGCGCGCTGTTTCAAGAAAACCCCCACAAATTATATATCAATGGAAGGTTATAAAATGTAAAATTCGATAAAATTATGTTTTGTTTTGGATTTTGCTTTCCAAAGGCGGCAGAGGCCGTCAACTCCAAAATGACTGACTGACGTTCCAGGGTATCAAATGCGCTCGTTCATGCAAAATAACTGTGCAGTGTTAATCACAAAGCCTCAATCTCCAAAACCGTGTCATCATTTTCTTTTCTTTCTATTGGTTATCTTTTTTATAAATCTGTCAAGTTGGAGTATCGAAAAATTCACGTAACCTGTTGCGTTAAAGGCCGCCACGAGGAAAATATTTAAAATAAAGGAATTCGCCGACACGGTTTGGTTTCACATCTATCAGTGAATGTTCTGACGAAATTTCATGGAAAACCGTCAAATCTACATACCACATTAATTTATTTAAAGTGCAGAGATTCTCTCGAAAAACGAGTGCGAGTTTTCGCCATGAAAGATTTCTAAACATATCACGCCTTCACAGAGGAACGTGTCATCTTGAAAAGCCGCGAACCAATAAAATAACAGAACTCCTAGCGTTCACACTATGCAAACTTGAGCTTCGCGGGAAAGCGATAGTGTTACAGTCACGTTCCAGGCGCACACAATTTAACCGTGGTCAACTATGGGAAAAACAAAACGAAAGCGACGTCCTTCGTCAGAACAAAAACAAACCAAGGAGTGCCACAACGCGGGTTCAAGGACGCACACAAAGGACAAAACGAAAGGAAAAAAACGTACTTCCACAAAACAAAAACAAACCGAGGAGAAAGTGCCGCATCGTAGTTTCAAAAATGCAAGGAGGCGATTCGTTTCGTATAATGAAGAATCCGACGACGAAGAATGATCCGGGCTTGTTTTTGGAAGTCGCTCTCTCGTAACATTAATTTCTTGTGCTTTCCATTATTTTTTTCTTAGTGACTGCTGATACATTCAGAGATGAAGCACTAGTTGCTTCGCTTTCTGAGAGGTGATTGAACCACAAGCCCTTGTCACCTTGTCACACGGCGAGATTTTGCCTTCTATCAGGATGAAATTCATCGATTTTCATCATGTTTAGTCCTGGCTTTGTTTTGCCTTTTATCCAAGTACTTTTCTCCGTTCTAGAGCGTTTCATGACGAATTGGTTTCGAAAGCGTGACCACACTTATTGAGTGTAAACAAAAAATGCTATCGAGTTGAAATGGGGTCTTTGCCGCGAAAAGTCGCTGGGGATCGAGTCATTGACATATGAAGATTATGACACCTTGGCGATTTATTAACTTATATTTAAAAATCTCTTTTTGTCGATAACTCGCACGCGTTTTTATATTTCACTTACATCTTTTGGGAAATGATACCTTAAATGACGAACTTAAATTTTATCGAAAAAAAAAATCGACCGATGTAGCCCCGCGAAGGTTTGAAGTAACCTTAAGGATGTTCGCGCGAAAATTTTCTACTCGAGTTTTTTAAAAAAACTTCTACCGCGGACAGATAATGATTAACTTGTTTCAGAAATGAAATACAAATTGGTCACCAGCTTCGTTTCAGAGATAGGTCGTGTGAAAAACTAGTCTGATTTTGTTAAATTGGTGCATTTAATTCAGCATGGTCTCTATGGGTTTAGGTTAAAATATCAAAGATAAGTTAACAGAGGCAAACTATCCTAATAATATTTCAGTTGTATAGGTGAATCTTTGGCGTTAATAATTTCAAATATTGCCATCATTTTCACAAAACTTACCGTTAAAGAGGCATTTGAAACTGCAGCACAGCAACCGAAGAGGTCAAATGAATGGATCGATGGAGCGTTTTGCAAAAAATACAATATTCTACTTGATAGGCTTTCTTCATTTTTTCGTAAATCGTAGAAAATCGGTAGAGAAAATGACCCATGGAAAGAAAAATAGGGGTCACCGAACTTCCTATTATTGGTCACATTACTACATAGCGGGCGACGTGGCGTGTGAATTTCGATCGCAGTAAGGATTCGCAGAAACAAATGAGCGCGAACGACTTTAAGATTCTGTGTTATTTTTAGTTTTGTTTTGCTTTGTCAGTTTTTTTTTCATGCCAAATGTCCGTGGTTTGAGTGTCTTACTGTAACTTAAGGCTTTTAAATTGTCACTACAACTAGAAAACGCGATTCAGAAATCCTTTTTAAGGAAGACCCAGTTAATAATACGCAGGTCATTTAAACCAAATGTTACTAGCCGGACTGAGTTGAAAGTTTGATA
>OMLO01003122.1_pt1 | contig 13657 bp, 17 predicted proteins | sample 1674811 | NCBI WGS metagenome assembly OMLO01 (sample SAMN06265003, study PRJEB25207) | coral metagenome | isolation source: Coral host | place: Mexico:La Bocana,Puerto Morelos, Mexico | collected 2008-11-13
TTTGTAAATTTCTGCGTTGAGGAGCTTCATCATAGAGTTTTTCGGCTTTTGGTTGAACCGACGACACGTTACTACCTGGGATGGTGCTGGGGAGACGATGGGTGAACTGTGGGTGCGAGAACATGAGTCCCAGCAATGTAGAGTCTATCGGCATCTACAAGTTTGGGTAGACTAGTGGGTATTTAGGAAGTGTATGGAAACGTGCGATACATGAAGTGTCTAGGTGATGGACTTAGTCTACTCCCTGGTATGTCCAAAGCAAAAGCACTCTGTAAGCGCAAGTTGCAAAAGGAAGGGAATTGATATTATTATCATCCTGTCTAGGAAGACCCATGTAACTTTGGTACTTCTTCTGGCATTACATTGCATGTGTTCACAATGCTTTCAGGTTGAAGGATCTTAAGTCTATAAGAGTTCAAACAATTGACACCTCAAAATCCGGGTGGTGCGCGTACCTTTGCTGTCATTGCGATAGTGCTCTCTTTTGTCAAGGTCCAGATCCTTTCTACGACAGAGCTTCGGATATTTTGGTCATTTTTGCCTTTACGCCTGAATGTTGTCTTAACATGAGAGACCTCTCAAGAAACAATCACGCTTTCTCCCTCTTTCAGTAGCATCTCTAGCCAGCCGTGGCACTTGCAAACGCTCGGACAAACGAAGCTCTCCCTTCCTTGGAGTGGAGACTTGACTGATCGTTGAGACAAGGGTGCCACTATGTGCCACTCAGTCTGAGCTTAACATGTGAAGGATAGACTTTAAGAAACACCAGGGATTAAATCTTGATACAGGATGTCTCTGTGGAAGATTCGAAACTGGAGGTACTAGTACATATATTGGTACACTCAAAACTTACTTGTAGACATTGGTCAACATCAACCAAATTGGGTTCGGCAATCCATCAAACTACTACACTCGAAGAACTTGGTTTCTCCTTCTAACCCCAGCAACGAAGCTGATAGCAGTAGGTCAAATCCCCAAAAATCAAGCAATTCATCGGTGAAACCCCGGAAGCATTGGAGGATGAAAAAAACTCTCAAAGTGGGCTTTGCAAAAGGAACAGAGATGGACGTTTTTCTATAGGGTATAACACTGAAAACGCACGCCGGCCTAAAACCTTTTACCCTCACCACAGAGCCGTGACAGGCTGCATCCAGCGGTAACATCCATGACTGTACGACACTTACCCCCTTTTGGAGCAAGAAACCCTAGGATCGGCGTATCATTTCCGCCTCATCCCGCATGCGAGTGATACGCTGCCTGTACGTGCGCTTTCGCGCTGCAGCATCGGCCCGTAGCTGCTTTGCGGACTCCGTGTCCTTCAAAGCCCACAAGCCACTTCGCATCACTTGTAGAAGACGCCTGTTGCCTCTCAATTTCGTCAAGTCATCCGCTGGAAGTTCTTCGCCAGGCACCCAACGAACAAGCCGTGCTCCACCATCTTCATGTAGAGCCTGCTTCATTGCCGCGATGTCAATGGCCAACCTCCTATCCTCTCCCAAGCTTGCTCCATTCAGCAAATCGTACCCGGTGCGGGAATCCATCACCAAGATTTGCTTCCACTTCGCCACGTAGCTCAGCCAGTTCTGCAAAGCGAAATCCTTGTAGATCGCCTCAGCCAGCACCGCCCTGACGAAGTCGGTCTCCTCCAAAGTTGCTGCAGCTTGGGATATCTCTGCTGCCAAGGATGATCGAACAACACGTTTGATCAAGCCGGAGTGATAGGAAAGGACATTGACCGGTGCCTCGCCATCCATCACCTCTGGGTTCGCCACCATTACCACATAGCCACCCTGGGATCTTCCTCTCGGCATCGATGCGAAGGATGCATCCGATGCCCCAATCACCACCGCTTTCTCAATGGGGCACCTCAACTTCCTGAAGTTCAGGGTCGCGGGCTCCTTCGCTCTGTCAACCAGGATCTTCAGCTCAATCAATGCCGATGGATCGTTGACTCCTGCCAACTGCTGCACTCGGGATACTCCAAATGTCAGATCCGCCCGGCACTGCCTAGCCATCCAGTTGAGCTGCCCACATATCGCCCCAATCCACTTCTTCTCATTGGGTAGTAGTGGTGCTTCTCGATTGCCTGTATTTCTGACGGGTGGTCCCATCAGCCTCTTCGAGTACTCGTTCATCTGCAGCTGCACCACCCCATTGTCCAACTGCTTCTCATAGCGGCCACAAAACCTTGTCCATTCCTTCGGCCGTTGCCATTCACCAAAGCTGAACAAACCATTGAGCTTCTCCTTCAACTTGTCCTCTTCGTCAGGATTCACGATCAGCCGCACATCATCCACATGTACCGCCAACATCGCATAGACCTCGTGTTTCGCGCCAAAGAAACTGAACATCCCAGGCATTAAACGCCACTCCTGCCCCCCAATGGACTCAATGTCCCGCTTGAACTTCTTGTACCATAAGCGGGGGCTTTCCGCCAAGCCAAAACCTGCTTTGCGTAGACGAAATAGATCTACTTGGCAGTTCTCTGGCACCTGCTTCTTGAGGAACTCCCTGACGAATTGAGGATAGTTGCGAGGACACTGCACGAAAACTCGTCGATCTTCTGGTAGTACGTCACCTTGCAAGAACGCCGCGGACACGTCTGCGAACATCATAGGCCATGACCATTGTGTCGCCAGCATACACAAAATGTTGTGTCCCAAGAGTGAAGCCGTTGGTGACTCCGTCTCGTACTCACCAGCACGTTGATCTCTATGTCCCGCAATGATCCACCTTGCTTTCAATTTGGCATCCTGGAGCTGGTCATCAGTTGGATGGACATTTCTAGGATCCGACTTGTTCACCAACACAAACCGGCTGGGCAGGATCTCCGACTTGTCCACAATCTCGTCTTGTAGAACCGGCCGAATGGCGTCGTGGGTGAAGTAGATCTTGATCGCCTCCAGGATTGGTTCTTGAAAAGCTTGCTGCCATAGATTCGAAAGGTCTGACCACTTCAGCTCCAATCGAAGCTTGCCAGTTTCCGGCTTTGTCACATCTTCGGCCTCATTGTACTTCAAGGTCAACTCTGAAATGCCACGGTACTGGGTGTGCGGTTTCGGAGTGTCTAATGCGACGCCCAGAGGGGCCTGTCATCCCCAAAACCCCCTGATACAGCCAAATCATCAGGAAAACCCCGGATCTTGATTGGAATATTTCTTGACCAAAAGTGAGAAGAAACAAATGAAACCAGCATTCACCACGAACCCCACCAAATCACCCAAGTGCAACTTTTTTTTGACACATGAGAAATGTGCAAAGCAAATCTCACGCCCATGGACCCCTCTCACTTCAGTTTTTCCTGGCAAAGGCAGGATATATCAAGAATAGACATCACAGACATGTTTTTTGAAACAACATGCCATCAGAATTAAAGTTAAACACATGAACTATCATGAACCCACATGATGCTTCACATGAACTAACATGACATGTAAAAAACATGAACCAACATGAACCAACATGACATGTAAAAAATCATGAACCAACATGGCATGCAAAAAACATGAACCAACATGACATTTATGACATGAAAAAACATGAACCAACATGACATGTAAAACACATGATATGTAAAAAACATGAACCAACATGGCATTTACATGAACAAAACTGAGGTCCAGGCCAAAATGAAGAATTTAAAACTGAGGCTCCAACCACTGCCAAATTTTCAATGATGTGTTTGAGTCCTGCCAAGGCAAACATTCAATTCCCATTTTGTTGTGAGAAACAAAACCCGTGCCTGCAGAGTAGCGCATCAATGTGCTGTGATGGGTTTTTTTGGCATGTGTCTTCCGAGCAAGATGAGCCACTGAACGGACCCAATCTTCATCCATCCAACATGCTCCAACAATTGGAGACCTCACCTTTGAAGTGTCAAAGATATGAGCAAGCATGTGGAACTTTGGTCGGATATTGAAAAGGCCATATGCACAGAATCCCTTGTACTTTTCATGGAGGGCCAAAAGCTTCCTGAGATGGAATTCTCCAACAGTATGCAATTCACGTTGCTGCCAATCTTCCAAGAGAGTGCTTGAATCCCTCCAAATGTGCAAGGATCCCATGAGAAAATTGCCCGACCACACAATCATCCGAATGTCTGGGTCAATATTCTTGTCAGCAAGGAATGCCTCCAACCATTCCATTAACACAAAAATATGCCAGCCTTTGCCCACATAGTGAACAAATTTGCCTGACTTCAGGGTCAATCGGTTCTTGTTGATTGTCCAATGCGTTGGGAATCTGTATTTTGAATGCAATTTGGCCCACTCTTTGCTGAGCTTGGTAGCAGTCCACATCCTGCTTTGGACCTCAGAAAAATGTAAGTCTCCACCCCCCTACATAAAAATAGAAATGGTAAAACACTTTATCTGAGACGCTGGCATTTCGTCCCTCGAAGAACCCAGATCTCAACAGAAGTACCAACACACTGGCCACAATGTCACGTCCAACTCCTAAATGATACATATGGAGTATATCGAGGGATACAATGTCCAATGAGAAGTAATGCAAAGCAGAAAGTGCTGGTGGTGAATGCCATACTTCATCAGGGGCACCACTTGTACGCCACAAAGCCTGCTCGGACATGTCTGTCATTGGGTACTCCAAGTTTTTGGTTGCATGGCATCGGAAGCAAATAGAATTAGTATTTGCACTGTGTTTCAGATTCAATGATTGCACCAAAAATTTCCAATCACCACGAAGTGAAGATACCACTGCTCTTAGATCAAGAACACCTTCTGTGCACAAGGTGTTGCAAGAAGCCACAATCTTTTCAAACACAGCTTGCAGAGTCATATTGACCTTTCCATGCATGAAATATTTCTTGGCTGGGATCATGGCCACAAGAAACCTGCTGGCTCTAGCATTCGTGTGGTACGGGCTGCATTCTGACATCCAATTGATGCACATGAACAGGTTGTTGTCAAAAACTTGAACAGCATCTCCAGGTGGCTTGTTGATACGAAAATGTTCTTGTAGCACTTGCCACATCTCGGTACTAGCATTCCCTAAAACATCGCGGTGGCCACACTGCAGTAAGGTCTTGACCTAGGTGCTGTAAGCAAATCACATTAGAAATATAAGATAAAAGAATTACTTGCATGTCATTTTTGTCATCAGAACCTCTCTTGGCATTAGGCCATGGAGTCGGGCAATATCATTGGCCACGCCTCTAGCATTTGCTCATCATCTTCGTTCAAAACTGGAATATGGTGCCAAGAAATCAAGTCTTTGAAGGCTAAAGAAGCTGAGACCATACTTTTGTAGGTTCGGTCATCCTTGTGTGACCTTGGTTGTGGCCCTCCTAAGGGACCATGGCCAACTATGATAGGAAGAAACTGAAGAAGTGATTAAGGAGATGACTTGAAAACATCAGAGCTGTACACTCCTCCAATGCGTTGCGCAGCAGCTATTGTAGCCTGACCAAGCCCTACCTCTGCAGCAAGCCTGAACGAAGAATGAGGGGAATGAAAAAAACATTTGATGGAAATGGAGCCTCTCATCCAACGATCTTCGAACTGTACCTGGAATGGCTGGAGATTTTTTTCAAAGCTTGGATTTTTTGTTGCAAAGCAAAGATGTTGCTTTAACTACCTAGCATGCAGGGTTCTTGTTTTCCACTTCGGGTTGGCGAGCACGTTGCTGGATCCATCTCACAGCAGTCTACGCTTCAAGAGTCTAACTAAGGCCAAAATCTCGGTAAAGCCGATCCATGATCCACAAACTTTGAATTGATCAGGCTGCCGCAGTCGCAGTGTAGCCCCTGGCACTTTCAAATCTAACAGCTAAGGAAAAAAATCAATGCATTTTCAATATATGCCAGGTTTGCTTTTTCAATTCCTTCAAGATCGCTCCAAGCTGTGCCCTGAGCATGCGGCTTTCCGCAACCTAAGCTAATTCAAGGTCATTTTTTCCCAAAAAAAGGCTGAAGAATTTTAAGTTTTTGACCTGTGCTTTTGTCTCAGCCAGCTCTGCAGTAAATCCATCTTCATCCAAAGGGTGTGGCCTTAAATGTGATACCGATCTCATTCAACAGAATGAAAAACATTGTTGGAAAATCTAAGTTCTGTACTTTTGGAAGCTCTCTGTCAAACTCTTGAAGACAGTGTCCAAACTCTTGTGGTGTTCATCGGGCAAGCGGTACTTGCCACCATCCACCTTCAAGCTATTCAAGGCAGTGAGTTCCTTGCGAAGTTCACTGCCTTAGTGCAAGAAACATTCAATACAAAAAAAGATACAGAAGAACTGTTGGAAACACTGACATAATCAAGAGAAACCAAGTGTCAGACGAGCCAGGTCCACTTTTTCAGCCAAAGACTTTCCGGCCAAATTTGGATCGCTGAGGGGAAGCGCCTTTGGCTTTGCAGACGCCTTTTTCTTTGGCTGTCCACCTGACTGCAAAGCAATGGACAGCACAGCAAACAAAAAAACCTGGAAAAACAGGAAAAAAATACGTTGCCACAAAGGTGCGCTTTGGAGCTGGAGTAGCAGGAGCTTCAGTTGGAGAAGCTGCCGGTTGTGCTTGTTGCAATTGCTGCCTCACCATTGCCAAAGGGTCTGAGGCAGGAAGCTGCAACACAGGCTGTGGAGCCTGAACTGCCAATCCAGTCGCAGCTGAGCTGGCGGTAATATTGGCTTGAAGATTCAGTGTGGTACTCGTTGAATCTTCCTGGGTCTCATCACCACCAAGGTAACACCAGTATCGCCTGCTTGCCTGATCATGTGGACAGTCTGGATCATCCATACCTCCCCTGGCCACACAGGCAGCAATCTTCATCCTTGGGAGAAAAAGAAAAGCAAGAACAAATCCTGAGTTAAAAAAATCCTGCTATGTTGAAAATATTTGCAGACAAGTCTCTCTGAGCACCCTTCTTGCTGCATTTGGGCAATAGTCATCAGGCGACGGCAAGAAGTTGTCTTAGCCAAGTGTTGCTTCTGGATCTTCACACTTGCTTCGGCTGCCTGCAGATTGTCACCATTCTTAACCAACAGGCGTAGCGCTTGAAGCTTTTCCTGCTTGTTTCCAGAAAACAACCTGCTGACTTCTGGAAACTCAGTTGCTCGAGGTGCAGCTGCAACCCTGGTGAGCAAATTCCATTGCTTCTTGTGTGTTGTGCTGGTGACCTGAATCGCTTCAGTCGCTTCAGCCTTCATCCCAGGAACTGTGGCCATTGCTGCTTCCGGCACTGGTGTTTCAACAGGTGCCACTGGAGTAGCCACTTGTGAAGGAACAACGGGTGGTGCTGCAAGGTCTGCAGCAGCAGGAGTTTCCTCTTCAGGACTGGGCTCTGGCGGAGCTCCAGGTAAGGCAGGTTCCTCTTCTTCAGGCTCTTCTTGCCAGGCGTTAACAGGTGTTCCTCCAGCAGCCGAATCTTCCTCACACTCTTGGGACCCACTTGATCGTAAGCGGTCATCAAGCACAGGAGGTAACCTCACTAGATCCACATAGGATGATACCAGTCGGACTCAAGGAAGCGCTGACACCCTAGAAAAAAACCTAGCGTGGCCATGAACTAACATGTCATGAACAAACATGATTTGAACATACATGACTTCAAACAACATGACATGAACCCACATGAGTTTTTCAAAAACATGATATGCATGAACCAACATGACATGATGAACCAACATGACAGAAGGGAACATAACATGCACTATTGTTTTTTACTGGCCATGACTTGTTGTAAAACTAGGGGTCATACAAAGGTTCCTCGTCAGAGTCCACAACCTGCACCCCTGACTTCCCACGAAGTGCTCTTTGTCCAGCCAGCAGGGTGTCCAAAGACCTGGCAGGCAATCAGCAATCAAGAAAAAACTACTACAAATGCACAATGCAACCACGCCTTTGGCTTTGCAAACGAGCAAGAGGGCTCTCTTGCGGTGTCTCAGGCTGAGGCAACGTGTCTGCAACATCCTCTGCAGATCCAGATTGCCCCCCATCTTTTGGAGATGGGTCTGCTGGAACAATCTGTTGTTCAGTTGCTGGAGCTTCTTCTGCAGTTGCCTGTTGCACTTCTTTGGCCTTCTTCTTGCGTCGTTTCTTTGGAGGCTCTTCACAGCAGTTTTTGAGGATGTCTAAGGCTTCCAGCAGGGTGCACCCAAAGACTTCCTGCACTTTACCTGGTGTGGGCGGTTTCCCCCCATTTGCCTCCATGAGCTCCACTATGGCAGGCAAGAAGTCTTCTACACTCATAGTGGCTGACAAGCCCTGAGTAGAGACACCACAGACTTGAGAGGCAACAAGACTGCAGAGACACATCTTCCAAAGCAAAAGCAGTGCTTGCAAACAATTTGAAATTTGTCAAAGTCAGCTTGTTTCAAAATTCCCGGACTATCCCGGGTATTCCCGGGGATATCCCGGGTATTTCCCGGAAAATTCCCGGGTTATATTTTCCCACTCGTTTGTGTCCTCATGTTTGGCCACTTTGGACTTTAAGAATTTGCTTTCAGAGCCACTTGGCTCTTAAGAGCAGAGACAGCACTAGTCAAAACACTGGCCCACTCTGGTGGTGGCTTGAATTTGCTGCTGTTGCGAATGTAATCCAAGCAGCTCAGCATATCAGCCTCAATGTCACCACTCATATTGTGACAACCATTAATATCCACACTTGAATATGACACTAGGGTGGTTGCATCATCCCATGGGTCGGTAGTGGTCCAGTCAATTTCCTGATCAATAGCGATGTCGCAAATGAAAAATGAAAAATGAAGTTCTGGCCTGGAAGATTTCGAGATCAGATCGTTCTTGCAAACTGTGCGTTTCTTCCGAGACAGTAGGTAGCTCCTACAAGTCATCAAACAAAACCACAAGTGTAAGCTTATATTGATTCTTGCGAGCCTTCCAAGGCCCAGAGTCCATCTGGAGTTTCAACTGCGCAAGGTGTTTCGCAAAATTCTCATGGTAGGCCCTCGAGGCAAAGCGGCTTTAAAATCACATCGATCGATCATTCACAAGACACTGAGTTCCCCACTGTGATTTTTTCAAAGTCTCCTTATCGCCACTCCACCACTCTCCATTAGCTGTTTTTTGTTTCTTGCAGAGCCTTTCACCTGTCAAGTTCTGCATGTCACTTTTAGACATATAGCCAGCTGTCCAGTGCAGCCGCTGCAGCAAGTGAAAGTCATTGCTCCACAAGGTGTGCCTTTTAGGTGTCGCTTCCGAAAGTACATCTGCATAAACACCCCCCCAAATTGAAGCATTCCAAACATAGTGCCGCTCAAAGAAAGAACTCACCCTGGGATGCAGAGGCAGCGCTGACCCTCCAGGTTGTTCCAACAAGAACCTGCATTTTTTGGCAAGGCTGTAAAACATCAAAAGCGTCATGCGAGAGGCCAGAAGATTGCCAATGGCGACAAACTCGTAATTTTCGTTTCCAAGAGGAAACAAAATGCTTCTCCCATGACTTGATGAAGCAGGCATACAAAACGAATTGCAGCATAGAGCTATCACATGAAACGCTCCAGGTTTTGAACGCCGAACGCACTGCAGGCATAACCTGGCGCAGACCATATCTAAGGATATTTTGGCACAGATCGAACCTAAGCAGGTTGAGGCCCAGGCAAAAATCCTGCAGCTGTGCAGAAATCGAAAGACCTGTGATAGTCTTTGTCCAGCTCCACACCAAACAGCCCAACCTGAGTTTACCAAAAGCATCGATCACAGAAAACTTGAAAGCAGTCATGTTGAGGCCACAGCCTGTCGCATGGCTGCAGACACCCTGCCCACACCGGCGAAGTATTCCACAAAATCATAGGCCTCACAGACCAAATAGAAGATTCATTAAAAAAACACATGTTGAAAAAAAAACAATCAGCCCCAGACCACTCGAGCATCCAGTTCATCGATGAACAGAAGGTGCATATGCACCAAGATCATAATGGGCGGAATAGCCCAGTTCACCATTTCGGAAATAGTCATGGCACACCACTAACTTAAGTACTGTGAGCAGCGAAGCTTCAGAGGTGAAACTTGCAGCTAGAGAACTTGCCAAGCTGCGCACAAAGCATTTTACAACTTAAAAGCTTAACAGCTGGTTCCATTTTTCCTCCCCCAAACCGCTCAGAGCGCAGGTTCGACCCGCACAAGCTAACATTCAGATCTGGTCCTTTCACCGATCTGGAAACCCAAATTTGAGCCAAGGGTTCAAAATCTAAATGAACCTCCTGCGTTTCAGTTCGGCGAAGCTCATGTTGGCCAAGTAGCTACCACGAACTTCAGAGCCTTTCCAAAGCTCATTTGCTTCTTTGTAACCACAGCCCTCAGCACGCCGATCCTTGATGAAATTCAAGCGAGCAGCGTTGAACTTCTTGGCTTCGTAGGTCACTGCCTCCTTTTGGCCAGCAAGCACAGCTGGAGCCTCCACAGCAGGGCCAGGCATGTCCATTTTTGGAACCCCTGGTCGACAGCCAGGTGTTTCTCTTCCTCTGGTCCTGCTAACTCCTTTTTGTTCTTGTTGGCATTCTTCTTTCCCTTTTTGGCCTTTGCCTTTTTTTTGTTTTTCTTGGTTTGCTCAGCAGTCCCTTCTTCAACCGCATCTTCCTCTCCAACAGTAGCAAAAGGAGCCACCGGTAAGGCTTCTTTGGACAAAGCTTGAACAACAAACTCAGGCAAAGGTTTGGCAGCCCGGGCAGGTGTAGCCACAGGCCTGGCAGCCCCAGCAACTCCATTCTTGGATTCTGTCTTGCCCTCAACAAAGGGAACAGGCACAGTGACTTCTTCCTGGGCGGCTGAAGTTTCAGCTACAGCACCGAGATCCTCATGAGAAGTCTCCCGGCTTTCACCGCCATCTTCTTTTGGTACGGAAATCCCTTCATCAAACAGCCTCATCTTCAAGGCAGCAATTTTTGGACACTTGGCCGTTTTGGGTCTCTGAGCCCAAATGGATTTGAATTTTTGCACTATCTTTTTTGTACCAAGTGCCATTTTGGCAGCCCAGGAATCAAGCGCTGAGATGCTGATCCCCAACGGAACCAACTTTTGATCTTGGTAAAATTTCAGAATGCTGGCAGCCAGAACTTCTTCACTCAGTCGCACATTGGGTGTTGTCTTCACCACTGCAAAGCAAACCTCAAAATCAATTTCACTGAGTGGAATGAGCCATTGACATGGGAACCTTTTGTGGCGAAAAAAAAACCAAGCAGCTTCAACATTGGCAGAGATATCTGCCAACTGCGCATCTTTCTTTCCAAAAAGCCCATCAGAGAAGGGCTGCACAAAGTTGAACTGCACCTGCCAGAAATAAGACAGGTCATCCTGTCCAGTCCTAAGAGTTGACACTTACTCAAGTGAACTTTTTGTAAAATTTCAGGATCAAAAGGCCAGCCTTCTTCAACTGTGGCTCATTTGCAAAAGCAGCAGCGTAACGATCTACAAGATCAGGACACTCCAGCAGCTGTTTTAGCTGACGACCCATGGTTCCCTACTAGTAGCGCTACGTAGTACTGCCCTACACCTTGACCCCACACCTTCCAGGTAGCACTGTTTGAACAACTTCGTCTACATATTGAAAACCAAAATGAAAACAATCCTACAAATGAAAAGCTTTGGAGGGGGGCACTTGCCGCAGAACCTTCAAACCACCGATGTCTCTTAAAGCCTGGCCATCCCATTCCAACCCCACCAGAAATTGCCATGAAAAAACACCATGTCATGAACGATCGTGAACCATTATGTCATGACATGAAAAAACACCACGACATGGAAAATCATGTGTTAACATGTACATGGAAAAAACCGCCATGCCATGAACAAATCATGAACCAACATGTCATGGAAAGGAACCACATGACATGGAACATTCATGAACCAACATGTACATGATTGAAATGAAGAATCTCCATGATATGAAAAATCATGAACCAACATGTCCTGAAAGGGAACCACATGACATGAACATTCATGAACCAACATGTCATGACATGAAAACAAACCACCATGACATGGAAAATCATGAACCAACATGTCATGAAAAAAACCACCATGACATGGAAAAACATGAACCAACATGTCATGAAAAAAACATGGCGTGAAAAATCATGAACCAACATGTCATGACATGAATTGACCCCCCCAAAAAATCTAAGCGCCTCGACTCATCGAACCTGATCCAAAGTGTCATGTCTGCCACACCCTTGTGAGCAGGTGCAGGCACAACTAAACTAAGCCCTCCGCTCCATGCACGTGACCTCGGAATCAGAGAAAAAAACTTCTAGAACTGAACAAGTCATTTGCCAAACAGTCCACACTTGCCAAACAGTCATTCGCCAAACAGTTTTTTTGGCAGCATTTCGGATGCTGTAGTGTTAGAAAGTGGCCCAGTCCTATCTGTACAGATCCCTAGCTTGCTCCCTCACCACCAATCGCTCTCACAATAGTACACCTCCATGTAAGAGCGCTTCCTGGCAAGCCAAAAAATCAAATCAGGATAAACTGGATTTATACAGCACACCTTGGGTACACAGGCGGTGGTGCAGGGTTGAGCACCACTGCTGGTGGAGGCTTGTTCATGTTCGCCCATGGATCTGGCCTGACAGAAACAAAAAAAAACAATTAGGCATTTCTTTTCGTGGTGAGGCCTGGCCTGCTTTCTTCAGGCTTCTCATCCTTGTCCCCACCTTCTGTCTTTGGAAGCTCTGTTTTCTTCTCTTCTTCGTCTTCCTTTGCCAGTTCTTTCTCCATTTGTTTCTCTTCTTTTTCTTCCATCTTCTCTTTTGGCGAGTCCTCCTCCACCAAGACTGCGTCTGCGGGCTTGGACGAGGCGCTGGGCCCAGAGCTCACCAACCTCAAACAAAAAAAACAAATTCAAAATGGTGCAAGTTGAAGCGTACCAAGCCCCTGACTTCTCATCTGCACTGGTCTTATCCAGCTCATCCTGAATGGCTGGCCACGGTTTCTTGGGCATAGCTTTTGACTTCACCTGTTGAGCTGCCCTAGAGTAGTCTTCAAGCACTGCGTTCATTTTTCGCTGGTGGTAGTCGGCCCGTTTTTTGTGGTACTCCAACTTCTTCTCGCTTATAGGATCCATAGGTCTGGCCTGAATTTCAAACAACAGGCAGCATGAAAGCATTAAAAAGAAGTCTTACATTCCTCAGAATCTGGCTGGTGCTTTTGGAGAAGCGCCCGGTGGATCACTTGACCCAGAGGGTGCCTCACACAAAGCAACAGAATTCAAGATCACGAAGTAAAAAAAAACTTACAAGAAAACACAGTACTGCACCTTCTTCACTGCCATGCTGCAGAGCCAAGTACCCCCAAGAGTACAGCTCTACCGTGGGCGCTTGAGCCAAGTACATGTGAAAGCTTAAATTCAAAACCAAGCTTGCGCATGCAGCAGATCCAATTCCGATTCTATCTATGTCTAACTCGTTGCTGCACAGCTGTCAAATCAGGCGCCCCCACAACCATTTGAGAACATGGACTACACAGTAGAGCTTGAACCAAAAAAAACACTGATACATGCAACATATCCATTTCAAAAAACATGGCCTAAGGGGATTTAACCATGATACAGCCAAATCCTAGCTAAATCCCTGAAATCTGGTATCATGCCGAAAACCCCTTGATACGCCCCTTTGGGGCACCAGCGCCAGCGCCAGCACCAGCAGCACCAGGACGAGCACCAGCACCAGCAGCACCAGCGCCACCACCAGCAGC
>OMLO01003124.1_pt1 | contig 13654 bp, 7 predicted proteins | sample 1674811 | NCBI WGS metagenome assembly OMLO01 (sample SAMN06265003, study PRJEB25207) | coral metagenome | isolation source: Coral host | place: Mexico:La Bocana,Puerto Morelos, Mexico | collected 2008-11-13
TGTAAGGAAAACGTGTTCTGTAAAGCTCAGAAATCCTGTTTGATAAGTCCGGCTACGCAAATTTCATCCGTTGAAATAAATGTTGCGTTTGTGGTTGACCTCTCCGAGGAACACTTACTTTGGGTATAAGTTTAGACAATTTATACTAGGCTTTTTAAACGATTAAAAGTTAAAATAATTTGAAAGAAGGAAAGGGTCACACAGTCAAAAATAAAGAATCGGAAACGACCTCTTGGCGAGGTGGCATCTAACTGCACGTTTCGTGACAAACGAAGATTATCGAGGAAATGCAACACCTTTTCCACTCTGTGGGCTGAAAAGGACTTCCGTTTGAGACTGATGATTGCTTTTATAACAAGAATGTCAAAGACTCAGACCAGTTTTCGCGTCAACAAGCTTGCGTGCGAGTGACGCTCTTTTCGGTCGATGAGTTGTTTTTCTTTGAAGTCTACAAACAAGGTTCAAATTAGATAAACGCTAATAAGGGTAATATAACTAAACCTCTTAATTCCAAAAAGAATCGTCTTGGTTTTCATTAATCAAGAAAAGGGGGCAGCGATCCAAGACAGGACTCAGTTGAACAGCAGCAGCTACGTCAGCAACATGGACGAGAGAGTAGCACAACTACAGAACAAGAATAATACAAGAGTGAAAGGTATCAAGATGGCGACCGCAGGAAAAGACATTCAAGAACTGGCGAAAAGAAGAAGAAGTAGAAATAGACAAACAGAGGTCACAGCTGATTTCTCGTCCAATAATTCCGTCAACTGTAAACAAGACAAAAGGATAAACTTTGTTTGCGATCAAGGAGAAAATCCGCGAGAGAACAAGGTGAAAAGTCGAAACGACCAAAGCCGCCGTTATGGAATGATTGTAGAGGACATTTACATTGACATGGAAGACATTGTTTATGACATTGAAAATGGTAAGCTTTCACTGGATGCATTGCCTAAGTTGGGACTTTTTCCTTTGCACGAAGCTGTTGCTCGTGGTCTTACAAAATGCGCTGAAAGCTTGATAGGACTGGGACTGCAACTGACGAGTGAAACACCTGATGGACTTACACCGTTAGAGGTAGCTGTAATGGCAGGAAATTTTGATGCGGCCGCCTTACTTATTCAGTATGGCGCTCCTATTGACCGCATTCGAGATGGAATCCCGAGATTTGTTTAACAGGTCAATTTTTCCCCCTTTTGGATTTTTACCTGTATCAGCGACTAAACGTTGTTTTTTTAAGCGTTCAAAAAGTTCAATCGAATATAGTTGTTCTTCAACAGAGAACTTTCATTAATTTAATTTACTGATTTTGTTGGAGACAAGATGGACTGTTTGTGAGCATTGTAGAGCTTGTGATACTTGATCTGAAGCCTGTCTAGATCTCAGCTCTATCTCGGAACATAGGCCACTGTCAAAACTCCTCCAGTAACCTCTGTTCCTGTATTGGATAGTACGTTCTGTCTCCCTCCTCCTGCGGGTCGGCACCAGCCGGCCTGCCTGGGTAACGCAAACCTGAGTTTGTCTTTTAGTGTAAGACCTATCTAATGGAGGCCAGAGCATGTGATAAGCGGCAACTAATTAATGGCACATCCCGGTAAAGTCAAAACTTTCATCTATGTATTTATTGAGATAATAAAAAGTCATTTTCCGACAGTTTTTCTTGTTTATTTGAAAAGTGTTATGTAAGGGAAATTATAATAGATATAAAAATAATTCAAAAAGGGGCAGACAAATCTGCTTATCTGTGAACAGTGACCAGCGTTATTAAATCAGTCATACCATTGATAGCTGTGATAACGATCACCAAACCGCATTGGTTTGGCAGAATCTCAGAATGAGTTTAACACTATCCTTGGTTGTTTTTGACGCCTTTTCAAAACGTCACCAGGCAATCATCTTTGTGGGTAAAGAAATCCTTTGTTGGACACAGCACAGCTTTGCGCTGTTGGACGTGCATAGAATGAATGAGCTTCAAATGTCGAGATTCTTTCATGATCAACTTCTCGCTCGTCTAAATAAACATTGTTACAACACAAATATTCTTTGCTGCTTTGTTACGTATAAAGCGGCACATTAAAGCATATTCTAGTTCGTATAGTGTGATCGTCCGGGTGAGGGTAGTTCTTTAATACCTCGTGCATCCATTTGCCTTGCCGGTTATGTCCACCTCTATAGTGCCTGTGTTGGCAAACACCGCTTCTTCTGAATCCTCCTCCATCAGGTGCTTTTGGCGAATAGTCAAAACGAAACACACCGGACATGCATTGGGAAAATACTTAAACAACCTAATGTCCCTTACGTGTTGTTTGCTTGGTCTACAGCTGTGCAGGGGAAGTGAGCCCACGTTACTGGCAAAGCAGTTCCTTCCTCGAAAAAAAGGATTTCGTTGAGAATTGCAGCACGAAATCTGACTTCCTTTAGTAAATTCCAAAGGCGCTTTCCGTTTATCCCCAATAATTGCGCAAGGATCCTTTTACTTAAAACTACCATTTCAAAACAAAATCGTAACTTTAAGGTTAATATCGAGCGGTACTCGTAAAAACTTTATATCGTAATCCACAAAACAAATACTAAGAGCTGGTAGCGTAGTACTCGTGTTGAAACGTATTGCAAGAATCGAAACTTAAATTCTTGGTCCGTAATGTTACCCACGCACTCATCGCAAATTTCGATGCATATTTCTTTTTCAGAATGTTCAATTATAGCCAGTGATTATAAAAGAAAAATATTTTCATCATTATACCGCCAGTGACTTATCTCCATAAAAATGTACATGAAAATGAACACGAAAGAGACAGTAAAATATAACTTCAAAACTTCCCAGGCCGACAAAGAGTCAACAAAATAACAATTACCACTTCTTAGTTAGACTGAGAAAATATTCGCATTTTTTGCGATCCCGAGCGACGCATGCAGCATGATTCGAACGAAAGGTCTGGAGCGAATGTATGAACGGCGAGGAAGGCTGGGGAGAGCGGGCGTTTTTTTTTTCGCTCGCTTCGCACGCGCCTTCCGAATAGGGAAGAAAAAACGACTGTTTTGCAGTCTACTTCTAAATAGCTTTCCTATGCCAAAAATGTCAGATAGTTACACAAAAAGGCTAATACGATGCTTAAGTGCCCAACACAAACCATATTTTCTAGTTTGCGTCACGGTTCCGTGAGAATACGAGCACGTCCATCAATAGTTTTTATTTGGCGCAAAGTCAACTCGGTCACGATAGAAGGATTGGAAGGTAAGAATTTCACAGACGTGTTTGTTTCGTTTGAAAAGAATGCACGAGTTAAGCGTTTGGGGACGTTATTTTTAGGCTGCATATATTTTAAGTCAGAAAAGATCTAAACAGAGTTCGTGCGGAGAGTCGTTTTTGCAATCCAGCTAGACCGGCCGGACTATTGGTGTCAGGTAAGTAAGAGATGGAAGATAATCTATTGACCCACCAGTTGAAGATTTTAACCAGTCTCCCTCATATCACGTGTTGATAGCCATTTCATCGTTGCGACAAGACATTTCTAAAACGTTAACATAGAATACAACTGAAATATAAATTCCTTCGCAATTAAATCCTAGTCGTCTTTTATCTGAAAATATTATTTGAAACCTCTGTTAAATCAGGTTTGATTTGGCCTGCATACTTAATATGCTGAACCAGAGAGAAGAGTAAGGGTTCATGATCGTTTCCTGTCACTTATGCAAAGCAAATAAATAATTTAAACAACGCGTCAATTAGTAGGTATGGTAAAAAGGAAGGATAGAGCACTTGGAATGAAAAACGCAAACAAGCAGCGGTTTGCGTGGATTTTTAAAATTCCATAAAAGAGAGGCCACTGCCATCTTAACCTTTAATAACCATAAGTGATTAACTTTAAATTCTTCCTATTTTATCAAGACATAACCTAGAAGGATGGGAATAAACATCATAATGATATGTGAAAATCTCATCTGCATTTACTTTCAACACACTTAATTTACATAGTCGCGTATGTAAATTGTTGAAAGTGTTGAAAGTGTAAAGTGTTGAAAGTAAATGCAGATGAGATTTCCTCATATCATTATGATGTTCAGTAAAACTTTCTTGGCTTCGGCGAACAGAATTTCACAAAGATGGGAATAAACCTTATCATCAAGGTTGTCTTTAGGTAGGGATCAGTGAGGAGAATTCATGGTTCAATCTTCAAGCGAAAAGAGCTAAGCGTGTCTAATTACTGTGTGTCCGTGTGAATAGGAAACCTTATGCTATGTATATCATAATAATCTTATCACGCTAATTATGATCTGTTAATAGGAATGGAGAGAGCTTGTTGATGTGCTGTAGGCCAATTGGCGTCTAAAGAAATGATGATGAACAGGATACTGTCAATACCTCACGAATGAATGCAACAAAGACGTGTTATCTACAACAACACACACGATGACGCACTATCACGAAATCCGCTTCCTCTTCATAAACCTTTATTCAACTTATTCAAGAAACAGAAATACAACTGTATATAACCACTTCTATTTATACAACTGCGTGAAACCCTTTTCTGTGACGTTTACAGCTGACTTCGCAACTTTGAAAATTGATTTAGATTCATTAAATGCTATCTGTTATCTGACCAGGTCTCTTGTATAAATTCATTAGTTTAAATTCATTTTTTAATGCTATCTGACCAGGTCTCTTGCATAAATTCATTAGTTTAAATTCATTATTTAATGCTATCTGAATTTCCTCCATTTAAATGTTTAGCGACGTTCAGGAGGTCAGAGCTGGTACTTGTCAGACTTGCAGCGGATCCAGCCTTCGAAACCTTCAGACAGACAATAAAAAACAATGTTATTTAAAACTCTCAAGCAGATACGCGTTAGTCGATACCTTTTCAAAGTCAACAATTTGGCATTATTGCATGTTAAGTCTTCTAACAACATCCGTTGAACATCAGAAAATTGTTTTGTAAACAGATGTAAGTTCACCGATCATGAATTAACCCTTTATAGCTCACATGAACATCTGATTTGGACTTTGTCCTAAATACTGTTCACCACTATCAATTCACATCAGTTTCACGCAAAGAATACAATACAGGTGGTAAACAAACAGAGGCCTTTACGCTTTTCACCTTATCTGACACTTGTGTTTTTGCCAATTTCCTATTCTGTTCAGCAGTGAGCATTTGATCGTTTTCCTCTGATTTTCTTTTTTTGCCAACTCTGCAATCCTCTGCAAAGAAAAGCAAAGTTATTATGAAGTCACCTTTTATCACAGTTTTCTGCTCAAACAATTATCCGATTATACATGTATTTCTCGAATAGATAATCGTTGTTCCTCTTTTAACATGGCACGAACATAGATTGCGTGTGTACAAGCATCTCGCGAGTGCGTCATGCTCGCCAACTTCGCGCGGGGCTTTAACTCCAGTGGTTTCTCACTCGCACAAACAAATAAATTACATAAAAAAAAACGAATATGTACCGTTCTCTGGCCGCGACTCTTCTCTCCTTCCAGTTGCAAGGCTAGCCTTGTAGCATAAGGGCACTTCTGAAAAAAAAAACCACACAAAAAGGACGTCTTACATGGATACTTGAAGATGACTACTTGAAGAAGGGGAAGACATCTGACCCTTACCTAAGCCCGTGGTATCTCTGTAAGCCTCGAAAAAACGCTGTTTGTCTTTTGGGTCCCGAATGTAACTCGAAAAACCTGTCAGAAGTAAAAAACATGCCGGCAAAATCAGAAGTTAATAGGAAATATGGACACTACAGTTCTGCTTTACACACAAAAAAAGTCAACATCAGGTCACTTACCGAGCAGTAACGAATACTGCGCTTCATTTCTTGTAAAGAGCGGTCTAAGTCCACTGATTAGAGAGTCCAAGTCATGGGTCTGCATAAGAGGCGATGAAAGATACAAATCACGAAATGGTTTGGACATACAGAGAGGTTAGAAAGTTTCTTTAAATGTTAGTTGATGCCTATCCTACATTTGAGCTTCAGTATTCGATGTTGTTTAGTGATTAGACCTACCCACAAGTCAACTGGGAACTAGAAGAATGTCTGCGACACTAAAAGTCAGCGAGAACATGGCGCCGGAGGGAGAGAACGGCCTCGAATAGTAAAAGGCGTTTAAGTGGCTTGTCAAGCTTTTCATTACAAACCTGCTTATAGATGTTTAAAATATGAGAAAACCGACTATAATGCTCATCACTCAGCGCTTCTTTCACCTGCAGGAGAGAAGATTCCCGGTTACTCAGAAGATTTCTTGTAACAAGCTATACCATTGGTGTTGTCACTTCCATGTACATCTAATGTTCAGCTGTGAGGGACCTCCACCAACAACACAATTATACTGAATAGGAAAATTGAATTCGCTGACAATAACAGCAGGTTAGCTTCAGAAAGCCAATGATTTGGCTGAGAGGGTCTGTAGTTACTGATTACAGAATTTTCACCAATTTTGTTCAAAATATTCATGGCTGAGAGAAAAAAAATGCTAAGGACACGAGCGTTCCATAATCAATAAAATTAAATAATTTACTAAATCCAGAAAGCTATGCGGTATAAAGCTTATTTCTGCCACACGAGATTTTCCAAAATACGCACATGCAATTTTACTTACTCGTAGTGTCTTATTTACCTTAAGATATATTAAAATTGAATAGTCGACACTGATAAAAACTGTTTCTTCCAAAAGGAAGGAATCCGAGCAGACGAATAGTGTTTGATTTATAGTGACAGTAAATTCTGCCTGATTGCAACCATTCGATTTACCTTTATTATATACTTCTTAGCTTCATTAAGTTTCTGAGCTTTGGATATGGACATTGGCATTTGTTGATGGCCGCTCTAAAATGAATTGAAGCTTAATCAGTTTCGGACATAGGAGCTGAAAATCGTTAATATCGCCTAAATTGTTATTAAACACGACATTCTCCCAACAAAAATTACTGGATACGTATGATGGAACAAGCTATACGATAGACAAATGCCCAAAATTCAGGGCTTGCAGAAGTGTTTGTCCAATAACAAACTCGTACAATAATGTAAAACAAATCAAGCAAACAAATATATCATTCAATATTCAACCGACCTGTCTCGGCATCTCTTCTTCAACGTTGCGGCGAACCACCTGAAGTCAGAACAAAGAATACAAGACTGTCAAACACACGCCTAAGCTTAATAACCTGTAACTGCTCGCGATATATTTGCATGTCACGATAGAGGACACACAAAGGAACATAAATTTCTGCCGCCCTATAATATGCTAATTAATGTAGACAATCTATTCGTTTGTCGCTACTGTTACTGAGTGATCACCTTCAGAACCTTCTTTGGCTTGAATGACGTTTTCTGCGCGTCTTTTCTCTTCATTATCGCTTCAGAAAGCGTTCGTGCCTGTATCGCGGAGACAAACAACAATAAATGAGAATGAAAGTTTTCCTGTTGTGAAGTTAACCCGGATGATAATGGTGTACACTCCCTTACCTTTGGTTCAGGGCTTTCTTTATGTAAATCAAAGGGCTGAATAGTCTGAAAAAATCAACAAGAGTACGATTTCACGATTTGTAAAATCTAGGCTATTTAAAAAGAGGTGTAACAGGAGGCCCAAATTGGAAATGCATTTTGCTTATTAAGTACATTGTAGTTTTCGAAAGATCTTCTTTTTCACAACAAAACAGTCACGTCTGTGTAGAGTGACTTCCGTCACCTCCCCCAACTGGCCAACACTGTTTCTATGGGTCAACTTAAGACGGGGGTACACCTAAAGCCCATATTTTGGCTGGGTATTATGGTTTAAACGCAAATATCTCGTTCACGTTTTACGCAATCAAAAAATATCTATGCTCATCACATATCTACGTTTCTGGCTTTTTTGTAATTTTTTTGATGATTTTTGGGATATTTGGGGATAAATGGTTTTTCTCAAAGGATAAGTGAAATTTATGGAAATAGGACACCTTGGAGATTTGATGTTGCTTTAAAAATAGAATTTGAAGTTAAAAATTGGTAGACGTACACCAAACAGTTACCCACTAACCTGGGTGCCCTTTCGGGGGCGTTAACTGCCTGGTGGTGTTCCAAAACTTTTTTTTTCCTTTTAACCCTTCCTTAATTTAACTTCAGTTTAACTGTACACACGCCTTAAACGATCAATATCGGTCTAAAACGTGAAGGACATTAGATCTACCTCTGAATTTGAACGTGAAGATGATTAGGTTTACTTCTGAATTTGAACGTGAAGGAGATGAGGTTTACCTCTGAATTTGTTAGCGATTCAATTAGACTCGCTCGTTTTGTTGTGCTAGCCTCATCCTTGACTCCAGCTGACTTGTACACATACTTAAGACGCAGTGATGACACGGGTGCTAAAAGAAACGTAGTCACATATGAACAAACAAATACGGGGAATAAACTGAAGGCGGTAAAGGCGCTTGGTAAGTGGTCTAGAGTTGATGGACATCATGTTTGTGGGAAGATTACGATGATTAGCATACGCTGAAAGTGAGAACAGGAAATCCGACCACTGTCAGTCTATTAAAAAGAACTGAATAACCAGGAGAATGAGTTCCATTTATTACAGTGTTCAGAAACATGATTAGAAAGAGAAAACAAGTGTGAAGAAAATAAAGGCACTCGCGGCAGCACAGGGCAGAGACAATACGCACGTAAGCCAATACCTGCAGTGTGATCATACCTTCTCTCATATGGTTGGTCATTCCAGCTGCGGGTTCGTTTCCTATATTCTTCTGATAGATCAGTTCGTTTGTAACCAGATGTGATGGTATTTCGTCACTAGCTGCTGACAGGCAGACATTTTCTTCCTGGGTAGAAACTTTTTTAAACGTTTTCACCTTCGCAGAGGACTTCTCCACCTAGAATACGTATAAAGGCTTGTTTCATAACAAAATTAGCTTGATTAACGAAAATGACCAATTCCCTCTCTGAGACCCGCGTGCAGGGAGTCATGGTAATTGTATTCAATATCTTGGGACTGGATATTTGTTTTGAATAATACAGCTACCATGATTCCTTGCAGGCGCGTCCCATAGAAAGAATTGGTCACTAAGCAATTATTTGCAAATGGAAGTTGAGCGGAATAAATAGGCCAGCCAACAATGCGTACAAACAGTGTGCAATTAAAAAGGAAAAGACAGAATAGAAGGAAAAAATCAAACTGCGACGAATAAAACGTGACGAGGGGATAGCAGGAAACAGAAAGGGTCCATGAAGGCTGGTCATTTAATTGTATGGATGTTCAGTAGTCCTTAGTGTTGTGCTACATACTTCGTACCATTTTATCAGCAGCGCGAAAGAAATGTATGATATCTCTCTGAACTAAACCAAACTCATTGTAAACTTTCACGTAAGGCCTCATCCAACACGGCAACTGCTGAAGAGCATCCGGGTATTTGAACCGAGCATCACAAAGTAATATGGCGCCAAAATCCTGCTTGTGACGTATGACGCGTCCCACTGCTTGATTGACAGCTCTGGAAGCCTGTTGACGGTACCACTGCCGGCCACTTAAACCCTGCGTGATGTAAAAGAGGAAATTATATCTCCATGTGTAGTCCGACAGAACCTATAAAAATAAAAACACAACAAAGGTAAAGGGAATACCCCAGAGCTCTTCCCATTCTTAAGACTTTCATCTAAGAAATTCATCTTGAGGCGAACCTAAAGGAAATAAGATGATTAAAATGAGACCATGTACACTGTATATAGCACACTACATAAAAACGCAAAGGACGATTCTAATTGACATACCTTCGCATCCATTTTTGGCGGGAAAGGAAGACCTGTTATAACTACGGCGCGGCCGTTCACGTCAGCAAAGTCCAGTCCCTCACTGACCTGAAACAATTCAGAAAAATTGTAAGGAATAAAAAGATTAGCTTTGAGCAAAGATATTGACCAAACAACCGACTGGCCAACACACATAAAATTTCTCATCTGGAATCTGAATTGAAATGACTGCAATAATTGTGTGAAGAAGAGTTTTTCAAACAGTGCAGACCTGTCATCAGAAAAAATGATGTCGACCTGAGTAGTCCATTATTATCACAAATTTAACCAGTCAGAGTCATCCGGGACAATTGTAATGTGAATCATAAGAGAGAACATTTTTCCCTCAATGTAACGAATGGTTGTCACTGGGTAATAAAACAAATATAGAGTTTGGTTTCTGTGCGCAACCCAAGTCAAGGCCAGCGTTGTTTATCTTAGCGGAGAACAGTGAGCTCTCAAACTTGGATTGTTTAGGAGATTGAGTGACAGATGCTCAAAGCGTGTCAAAAGTAATCCGGCTTAGTTTTGGTTTTTGGTGATTTATTTGGTTTTCGTTTTACGACACTCAAATGAAAACCGCTCTATAACAATAACAGAATCCGGCTTGTTGTGAAGAACAGATTATTCATTGTTTGTATTACAGTGTGTCTGTAACATCTTGATTCAGTTCAACAGCAAGCATGACGTATACACAACAGCTCTTGTACCTTTCCGCGACAAACAGCAAAAAACGTGGCAGCATTGTAGTTGGGATCGTTGATCTTTTCATAGAACCGCTCCATAGTCTGCCAAATGAAAATAACAAACTTATTTGGAGACTACGAAACTGTAACTTAATCAAAAAAATTTCAAAGAACAAATAAAACCTCACGAGATCCGCAACTTGACTGAAGTTGGCACAGTAATGATATTTGGGAAAAGAAATAGTAACAATAAACTGCATCAAACCTCAATAAAGTCTCCTTTTCCTTTTGGTTCAGCAAAGAGAGGTTTATGTTGCTCTAATCTTGACCACGTTCCACAGTTCTGTTTGACAAAAGATAAATCACCACAACTGATATTGAATTTAGCGGGCCATACTCTATTGTACGGCCCGCTAAATTGACCAATCACGGCGCGCGTACTAACTGAGGGATATAATAAAACGGAATTCTTTCGCGCGAGAGAAAAATATTTAATCTACTACATTATACCCAACGTCACTGTATGGGAGTTTTAATTCAAACAAAGCACACCTTTTACGTTATGTGGCAACAATGACAAAATAAAATATTGTATCACTGCACAAGGTAAGGTTTCTCGTCATGAATAAAGCTCAACTCGGTCACATGACAGTTCACTAGTCGTCTTACAGCGGCAAACGCGGGAAAAAGCGACGCGAGCAAAATGAGTTCTCTGTAACCTGATTGTCTAAGTAACCTCCCTATTCTCATTGGTTCCAGGAATAGTTTATTTTCTTCAATATCAGTTCAGTTTCAGAAGAGAAATGCATTACTTACTTGCCAGTGTTCCAGACACTTGTTCATTACAGGATAAGAAGGGAAAAACACCAAAAGGCCATTAGGCACAATCCTGGAGAAATTAACTATTGAAAACGCATTGAAAGTAAGCGGAATGTAATATATAAATCTTTGTTCAATCAAAAGCTACAATCAAGAATCAAGAATCAAATATCGTTTGATTCTAGCATAGTTTCTAGACGCATTATACAAAGGACGGCGTTACTTGTTATCAGTTTTTACTCACCTATTGCGTTGCCGAGTCCTGACATGTATTCTGTAGTAAACCTGAAGAACAACATTCATCAACTTTTTTTAATAAATCTGCCAGTAAGAATGATCGCATAATCTGCAGACTTTACTCTTCATTTGTTATCACTGGTTAACATTGAAAAACGTGGAATCAATGAAGATCGGGACCAAATAACCCTGCAACATCAGCCCCACAGTTCTACAAGAACTTCATGCCAAGCATGGGAGGTGGAGCCCGGGGACCCTGGAGGTGGAGAGTGGACTTCTTGTTAAGATGCAGTCGAACCTGTATTACGCCCAGCGTATTAAGCGGTCACCCTCTATTTAGCGATCGTTTATCAATGTCCCGAAATTCCTTCCTTTAATTACTGTAATTTTTAAGCGGTCACCTCTATTAAGCGGTCGCGGTCACCATTTGCGAAGTCCCAACGGGATTTTTTTTAATGTCTTGACCTGTATTAAACAGTCACACGGTGTCAATTACTTTGTTCATACATTTTCAAATAATGTAACACATGAGGTACAACACAATTAATGATTTCCTTGTTTATTTTCGAAAATCATAAAAACGCCGAAAATGAATGTTATTAATTTGAGGTCAAATGCCTTTTCAGCACTAGAGGTCAAATTCTGTTTTTCTTGCAACCTGTATTAGGTGGTCACCATGTATTAGCGGTCATTAATACAGGCTCGACTGACATGACTATTAACTTCCCGTTGTTCAAGAAGTAAACATCTGACTTGTTCATATGTTACACACCTTGTTGCATAAGATGAATTTAAGGTGGCTCCATCCGGTGCTTTAGTAACCACGCCAACCATCATTTGATGTCGTTCAATAACATGAGGGTTTTCCAGTTGAATTGGAAAGGAACTGCAAGGCAACAAAAATGACAACTACATTTCATAAATTCAGTTTTGCTGGTTAAGTCCAATGTCAAATGAGGATCACTGTTAGAGAGTAGGAATAGCCATAGGATTAGATACGGCAATCCAAAGTCATCATGCCTGATGTGTTACTATGCAGGATTGAGTGTGTTAGGGAATAAGAGGTCAAGTCTTACATCTGCATTTCAGTTCTAAAGGAGGCGATTGGTGATAGAGTTCCACTTGTCAATACCACTGTATGCACTCCGTATGACATCAGATCCTTCATAGCATGTCCTGGACTGAAACACCAGTAGCTTAATGTCCTCCCTGTTGCTCACAACAAAACAAAATGTCAGCTTTTCAAGAACTACAAGTTATATATAACATCATGAGAATGTGAATCACATTATGACTGAGCAAAGAAATGGTTAAAGTATAGTAGAACTTTGAAATATAATATTACAGAATGACTATATTTTCTGTTACAATGGGATCATAATATTTAATTCATAGCTATAGGTGCTAGTAAGGTTGTTCATGTGGCCTTTTCTGCCTTCATATGTTAGACTAAAACAAAACACTTTTCCAGATGAATTGACATAATTTTGTAAGTGGGTTGCAAAACAAAAAGTTCAATTAATGTTCAGTGACTTTTAATAACTGACCAGAAGATTTTGACAGGTCATCATGACTGTATAACAATAACATATCAACTTGTTGTTGTTTTTGTTGTTTCCATCTGTGCATAAAGCCCCTATCTTCAAAACAGTCCTCACGATTTTGCAATAAAAGATATTACTCTCAGAATGTCACTTCAGGTACCATACTGTTGAGATGTGTAAAGCTGATGATAGTATTGACAGTTGTGTATGATATACAGAACCTTGTTTGGAAATCTTTGAGCCTGTTGTCCATACATCCAGATTCTTCTTTTTCTTATTACTGTCTGGCTCAAGTTGAATATGAACCTGTCAGAGACATGATTTCCACAGACATCTCTTTTCAAAATTTCCTGACTATTCCCTAACTTTCCCTGATAAAAAAAAGTTTCCCTCACCAAATTAATACAAAAATTCAGAAATAGTAGCAGCACCCAGCCTCTCTCACAGCCATCCTTCCACCCAAACTCTAACCTAGAAGAGTTTTTCCCCTGACCACAATGTAGTCTTTTAGGTGTCCAGGCGTCCTGTGGATAGCCATGTTTTAAAGAAAAATGCTGTATTTTTCATATGTTGCCCTATAAATAATTATTGTTCATTTGAGTATGT
>OMLO01003125.1_pt1 | contig 13652 bp, 4 predicted proteins | sample 1674811 | NCBI WGS metagenome assembly OMLO01 (sample SAMN06265003, study PRJEB25207) | coral metagenome | isolation source: Coral host | place: Mexico:La Bocana,Puerto Morelos, Mexico | collected 2008-11-13
CTATTTTACTTTTAGTTTACCTTCCAAACTATTGCCAAATTCAATCTATTTTACTTTTAGTTTACCTTCCAAACTATCGCTAAATTCAATCTAGTTTACTTTTAGTTTACCTTCCAAACTATTGCCAAATTCAATCTATTTTACTTTTAGTTTACCTTCCAAACTATTGCCAAATTCAATCTATTTTACTTTTAATTTAAAACATACTTAATTTGTTTTTAGCCGTTTTACTACTACGACATTTCAAATAAGAGCCAGACTTTCATCCAAATTTTGCATAATTCCTTGGTATTTCTATAACAGTGTATCGGTATTCAAACTTTGAGTCTGCAACAAACCAATTTGATTTTGGACGTTTAACATTCATGACATTTTGATAAGAGCCAGATTTTCACCAATCTTTTTTTTTGGTTTTTGTTTCCTATCTCTTTAAAGCCTTTTTTCAGTATTCAAATTCTTCAAACTGTTTCCAAATCGAATCTTTTTCGACTCTGTTTCTTTGTTTCTGTTTTTTTTTTCACGTTGTCTTCTGGGAAACAACTCCACTATTTACACTCACAGTTTACAGTTACTATTTTCCTTTCTATTGTTGCTTCAGCTGTCGTTTTTCTTTTCTTTTCTATTTTTTTATTATTTTAAACCCATCCTGAAGGAAGAAGCCAGTGTTGATTTTAGCAAAATGCCGCCATGTTGGATGTTTTCGTTTTTGTCAGTTCTCCCAATATGGCGACTGATCCTTAGTATACCGACAGTGTCTTTGCAGAAGAGGAGCCAGTTTGTTTTGATGATTTGTTACGTGTGGTCTCTCAGTGGCCATGCTGGATGACTTGGTCTATTGTTAGTTCTCCCAGTATGGCTGATATACTGAGCTTTATCACGTAGCAGACAATCTTGATAAATTTGGCTTTTTTTTGACGAAGATACTCAATATCATACCTTTCAACTGTCACATTGGATGACTTGTTTAGTTGTTAGTTCTCCTGATGTGGCTACTCTTAACCTGATTTCTGCTGGCTTGTTTTCTTCAGAGTAGGGTATCTTCTCTATTTCAGTTAACGTCTTCAAACCTTTAATGTTTACTTGACTTATTCTTTTCATTGTTTTATTCTAGTTGTTTCCCTTCCTGTTTTGCTCTTTTTAATTTCAGCAAACTTTGAAAATCTGGCTCATTTCGAAAACTTATTTTTTTGTCAGTTTGTGCCGATCAGGCTATCAATTTTATCTTTTTCAGTTTGTTTATTACTATCTAACCTTGAAAGTCTGACTCTTTCCAGTAACTCAAATTTTACTTTGTACCAAAGAGGCTCTACTTTTTCCTTCTTTTTCTGTTTTTGTTCAAAGTAGTGCTCATTATTAAGTTTGCACTGAAGAAGTTTACTTTGTAGTTTAATTTCGTTTGTCTAACCTTTAAGTCTAGGCCGTTTTGAGAACTTAAGTTTGTCACTGTTTAAGGTGCTTTCAAATTTTCAAGCGAGAGTAAATAATTTACATAGGGCTCGATAATGCAAAGAACCCTAAGACATGAAAGAGTGCGAAATAAAGTGAATTTCTGTGAAGTCAGTTACTTCTTGTCTCCATTGTAAAGCGGAGTCCTTTTAGACTGCTCTTTACAAATACATTAATTAATAGTTCACCAAGTTAAACAAAGAAAATCAGAACTGTGAAGGAGGTTTGGAAACCCGATCTTAATTAGCATAGATTTTGACGATTTGACGATGTTTCTTCTCCGTTTGCTCTTTAGTTTTTGTTTAGATTGAGAAGATTCATCGTGACGGTGTTGCATTGGCTATCCAAACATCTTGAATTTCGTCCTACATACTCCGCTGCGCGTCCTAATTCGAACTCTCTTCTCGGTGTTTGGATATGCCGATGAAAAACTACCTCTCGTGTTTGAAATATTTCGTCAAATTTCTCGCATACTCATTGGGTTATTTTTTATCGTCAATAAGAGATAACAAGAGCACAGGTGACACAGATAAAGCCATCGCGTGCGTTCTTGAACATCTTCCTATCGTACAGCGTACGTATTTCAATGCTGGTGTGGGCAAGTGACGAATTGCATCTAAATTTAACGAGAGCTTATCATCAAAACCCTATTCAATGACTTTCAATTCGAGACATGACACTTGAGCTTAACATGCTCATTTCCCGTACGTGGTCAAATACACTCGGGTCTCAGATTCAGTTTCAGATGAATTTTACGAGTACTGCATTTTCTAGTAAAATACTCGTGTTTATATAATAAGAATGTCTACGTCAATGTCTTAGTCTCGTTTAATTTTTCTAAGCTAAAAATAGCTAAAATTTGGAAAACTGCAAAGTGGGGACTACCATTACTACCAAGTAGGCCTTGAGTTGGAACCCACAGCGGAAGCGGAAGGGAACGGGGCCAAGGAACAGCTGGCGACGGTCAATGAGTGAGGCAGGCTTCACCTAGAAACAGTTGTAAAGCAATCACAAGACAGAGAGGGATTGCTAGACTTCCTTAAATCAAAGAGTTCTCGTGGGATCTTCTCACATCATGTAGTTATATAGCATGCATGTGTGCTTAACAGAGTCTTACCAGGAAGTCATAGAGATGAAGAATTGTGTTAAATGCTCGGTTCTTATAAAGTATGTCTGTCTGAAGTGTGTAAAACCTCTGTGTAACAAGTCGAAGAATGTTCGGTCCTTGCTGACGAAGATCAGTAGTCTAGGCTGGAAAGCTGGTGTTTCGATGGCTTGTTGCATGGCATGCTCTGCAGTCCCGATCTCGAATGCGCGCACCAAACAAGCAACCATCTCAGTTTAGGACAGTAAACCAGTTATCAAGAAATTCACGGCGAAGAAATAGCCAGCGCATTTACAATCTGATAGCTGTCAAAGGAAATATCTTACTCTGAAAGAGAAGGTTGAAGTTATCCGGAAATCTAAAGAGGGTAGATGAAGGTAGCGATAATGCTTGATTGCAGCCGGGAAAACTCAGAATGTCAAACTTCTGAAGCGGAAGGCCACGATTCTTGAATCGTGGAACTTAATCTAAAAAGGGACACAATGTTACAAAATATGCCGAAATCAATGGTTTATTGTGGGAATGGTATCTCGTACAGAGCGAGAACATCAAATATCCCTGTCGACGGCCCTAGCTGGTCGTAGACTGAGCATGAATTATTGCTGAGAGGATTAGAGACGACACTTTTGAAGGAACAAGTGGTTTGGTAGAAAAGGTGGAAAAAGAGACACCACATCGGTCAAATGAACATTGCTGGGGAAGAGGGAAATGTTAACCCAGAGACCACAGACAGCTGGAATGAAAGAGTGAAAGAGCGGACTAAGGGCTACTCACCTATTGTATGTATAGAATGAGGCCTAAACTGGCTGCTTCTGGAAGGCGATGCCTGAGAAATCGCCCTCTCAAAAGGGAAAACGATGTAGAGGTGGCAAGAATGCGAGGCAATGAACAACCGCTGCACTCTTTGCAAATGCAGAGGGCGAGAAAGAGGGCCTTATTGTGATAGGAGGAAGCAAATTGCCGCACTGTCAGATTGTCGTATGCGAAAGAGTAATAGTCTATAGTATCTAGAGTGTTGGACATTGTTTTCAGGTTTTATTCCGTTAAAAATTGTTGAATAAGTGGCACATTTACAAGTAAACTGTACTGTACATTTCCCAAAACTTGATGTTTGCAAAAAAAAAAGAATAAATCAGTTTTAGGTAAAGAAAGCGTTGTCTATTTGCTTAAGTTTAGCTTATGAGGTAAATATCTTAATGTAATGACGATAATCGGTCAAGTTTGGGCTTATTTTCTGGATTTTTCAGTAAGCGACCACTTTGTCGTGGGTGCTCGCTTACGAGAGAGCTGCCTGTATACATTTCACTTTTTTGTCAAACATTCCTTCGGGTAGCTCTTCCATAGCAGCATTTTTACTGAATGACATTTCGATAATCTCCACGGGTTCTAAAGCCGTGCAAAACGTCGCAGTGGTTTTTTAGCCTGCGTAACCGGCGGGTTTCGCGCGCGAGTGCTTCTGTTTTGGTGGCGAAGCCCTGAACGTGAGCGGCGAAGCCGCGTGGAATTCACTCGCGGCTTCACCGCTCGCGATTTTCCTCGTGGGTCGCGAGAAATACAAAATGGCGGCTCCGCTGCCAAATATCGCTTGCTCTCGAATCCCGCCAGCTACGCAGGCTACAGTAGCTTTTGCTCGGTCGTTCTGGTGTCTCCATTATGACCACAAATACACTACAATCAATTCTCTCGTAGAGAGCGTTGCGTGACGATAATAAAAACGGCTTCGAGGGACTAGCGATCAGACGCCAGTCACGCGTAGACGTCCTTGATGTTTACTTATAAAGTGATTGACTTTCTTAAAAATACCCTTCCTGGGAACAAAACTTGACGTACGTTCACATGATCCTTCTCTTTGTCATCGTTGCCATTGTGACATCTCTAACTCTTCATCGTTTTCCGAGAAACTTTTGATACTTCATCATATACGTAATCTGCATATCATAAACAATAAAAAAACACCCAAATCCATATATGGTAGCCAACGGAACTATTAGGTTCTCGGAAAAGGAGGAAGTCTCGGGTCCCGGCTTTGCTCGCGACTAAAGATTAGTTCGGAGGGATTAACTTTGACTTGGTTTTATCCTTCTGTTCCTCATATCATGTCATTTCGAGAAACGTTGCCAATGTATGTTCTTGCTTTCTTCCTGCTTCTGACAAATCTACCAGGCCTCGAAGGTATTTTCGTTCAAAGCTCATGCGACTGGATTTGTACGGCTGGTCCGCACATTGACGAAAGATCAAGGAGCATGTTAGCTTGCGGAAGGCTAGTTAAATTCAGAGTCTTGTATGAGGAGCAAGTACAGGGCGAATGTGCGAAACAAACAGACGCTACAAACTCAAGTGCAACAGCATCACTGTGGTTGAAGATGACAGCCGGAGGCAAGCCAAGGAAAATAATTCAAGGTCGTTTGGACTTACTTACCCAAACTATCTTAGAAGGGATTTTTAGCGAACAGTTTGCTCTTGGAGCCAACAAAAAAATTAACATTTCTTGTGTCTTCAATTCGACGTCTACTGGGAAATCTGCCTTAAACTACTTGTCAAAGCGACTTACTTTCCAAAATTTGACATCCGTCCTGTACTTTGTTGAATATGTGGCAAACTACACTAAGCCGAGTGCTGCTTTCCTGACCCTTTTAAGAACGGAACAAAATACTCGTTTATCTGTTGGTGCCACCACCACATCTGGAAGTCTCTCCTCTGCCAAGGACAACGAACTGAGTTTTACCGATGGGTGGCTCGCCGTTGCTATAATCATTTGTATTGTAGTTCTTCTTTATTTTCCTGCTATATTTATCTTATTCCGACCGTCGGAAATCAAACTGGAGATTCCTCAAAGGACAAGAGAGGTACAAGAAGGCAAACATACTGCAGTTGAGCATGAGGGAAGCGGTGATCCTGAGACCCAACCTCGTCAAGGCGACTCTCTTCCGTTTCCAAGGAACTTTGATTCAGTTGATTCAATTGGTACTGGCTCTCGTGAAGGATCGGAAAGACCCGAAGGTGCGGGTTTTCTATCAAGCAGAATACAACCAAGAGAAACCGATCAACCTACCGAATCTCAAGACACGTTATCTGCTCCTGTTCAAGTGTCAAGTGACGAAGATCGTGAGAGCGGCGCAACCCCTGGTTCTCCTGCTGCGGAGCGAAATCACCAAGATCAAGATTCGGAAAACACTCCTCTGTGTCTTTATCGGTCAAAATCCATTACATTTTCACATAGAGATGGCCCGACCTCTGAAAACATTTCTCCGAATATTAACCGGTCTAAAACTTGGCCACCTTTCCGCTATGGTCGAGTTAATATGCCTAAAGCCGAAGTTGCACGTAGCAATTCTCCGGTTGTGGAGACAAAAAGTTCTGTAAATACTCGCTCTTCGAGTCGTGGCTTTCCCAAATTATTTTCATCATGTTTCGGTGGTCAGCGCCAAGAAGAGAAAATTAGCCGCACACCGAATTTACCACAGCCTCTTGAAGCGAGTACTTCACAATCTAACGGAAACATTGACGAACCGAGCGCTCCTAGCAGCCCAGATGATATACGTATTGATATTCACCAGCCTAGGGAAGAAGTCGAGGAAGAAACCGAGAAACCGGGAAGAAACCGAAACACTCTGGCTATTATCGTAGGAGAAACTTACCCAGTGGGGTTTGGAAGTTGGATTGGCAAGAAGCTGTTTTCCACCACTCACGAAAGAAACATTGCTTGGAATATTGTTAAGTTAGTTTTTCTGTTTTCTGCCTTACCATTATTGTTTTTCCTTGGTTTGGGAGACGTCGTCTTAGTACTGTTACCAAAACTTATTTCAAAATTGTCAGATCATTTTCCATTTGCTTTTCTTACTCCCTCGTTGGGTTACGGTTTCATTAACTACCATCCCGCTGTACAAGTTCTGATAGTACTTTCGGCCCCTGCCTATCTTACTAGGCTGTGTTTTTTATGCTTCCTTTCAAGAAGTACAGTCGAGGCCTCATGGCGGTCGTGCTGTTTTCATCGAATGCATGCAATATGCAACCTTCTTCAAAAATTTACCTCTAGGTTTCCTTCAATCCCCTGTGAAAAGTGTTGTGACCCTGCACCATCAGAATGTGAAAAGTACCTTGACCTTCCAGAAAACATCTTACATAATCTAGAAAAGCTGCCGGATATTTTCATCAAATACTGGGATTCTTTCTACGAATTTTGGTTGGACGTTTGCCGGGAAACAAAGAGCTTTGAAGGAGGTGAGTCGCCCAGGAAGAAGACTTGGAAGGAGATGGTTGCTCGCATTTTTATAGGTATTTTCTGCTCACTGGCTATTATTGTTTCTATTACTGTAGATATTTTATGTACTTCTCCTCTAGTTTGTTTGTGCCATTGGCGCTTGTGGATGTTAACCGAAAGTTGCAAAAACAAATTTAAGTGGTCTGGCTTTATTCTTCCCGTCCTAGATTTTTTGCTTATGTTTCTGTCTCTGGTTTGGGTAACAATTTTCTCGCTTCTTTACACCATCCCTTTGGGGGTTGCCATAGTAGGGCTTATCAAAGTACTAGGGAATCATACCAACGAAGTGCTTCCACAGGTGACGATTACAGTTCTTGCTGTCCATTATTTTTGGACTTGCTACAGGTCCTTTAGGACGCCATATCTTTATGTGGCCAAATTTCTAGCCTCGCGGTACCAAAAAAAGTACGACGAACAAGAAAACACTCCTGTAGTTAATGCACTTATCCATTACAAACAGGGAGACTTAAGTATAATTCCAAAAGAGTTATTCGATGATGGATGCAAAGAATTCAAATTATCCTTTAAAAACAACGTCACATGGCTGTTTGTCGAGTTAGTGTGTACACTTTTAGCGTTTTCTTTTATTTTTCCCATCCTCGTTTCTGATGAAGGTTCGGACTCGTCTACTACTACACCAATAGTTACCTTTCTTGCAGTGGCTTATGTTCTGATTGGTAAAGCTATTTCTGGGGAAGAATTTCAAATTTCCAAAGTTCAGGCTGACAAAGTTGTAAATGACTACATAGCGAGAAAACAGCGGGATTCGAGTTAAGGTCGCGCAAACGGTTGAAATGAAATATAAAATTAATAAGAAAAGTAAGAAAATACTGAAGTAGGAAAGCAAGTAGGAATAATTAAGCAAATACGTAAGAGTGACTAAGCAAGTTACTTAAATTAGCAAGTAAGAAGTGACGTAGGTAAAGTGTAATTATCCATGACTATTTGATAATTTAAATCCATTTGTATGGGCTTAATTAGTTTAGTCGGTTACACAATGTACTGATTCAGACTACATGTAAATAAAGAAGTGTTGGATTTTGAAAGTGGTTATTGTTTGGCACTAATTAGCGAGAGAGTGTGCAAGACGTACCCGGTATTTGGTTGAGAACTTGTCGATCCTTGTCAGAGTTGAATCTAAAACTCAATGCAGTGAATTGCTAGCGTTAGTTTTTAATAATGTGTATAACCCTCAGTTCGGTATCAGTCCTTTACTGTCCCGTTTCGCAATCAGACACCGATTTTTTCCATTGAGCTCTTGTTGATAAACCTCAATAATCGCTTATCAGGTCACAGTTCTTTCGCTGTGCAGTCAGTGTAGTTGCAACTTTAAGGAGTGCCGAGCTTCTTTCAGATGTCGTCGTACCCCACTTCCCTCCCCCCTGTCCCCAGCTGAGGAATCAGCTCTCTTCGCTCAATCGCTGACTCATCTCTCGCGACTTGGCTCATCGACTCTGTACCTGCCGCAACGGAATGAGAGCCTGCTCACAGGGCTATGTTGAACTCTCTCACGGGAGTTAAAAGTTAAAAGTGAAATTATTCATACAGGCACAAATTTCAAACCTGCCACTCGGTCAGTAAACGATACATTCCGGTCTCACCCAGTGCCCAGAAAAATCAAGGGGACTCGCAAGGAATATAGAGTTGACAAGAAATCTAAAGGGCTTCAACATGCCACACGAAAATTAAAGTGTTAATTAAAGGGCTAAAACGGTGTATGCACATGTTATTACAGGACAAGTTAATTCAGGGAGCCAATAAGTGAAATCAACAAGTCAGGGTCCAACATTTTCTGAGTATTGAAACGGGCACTCAGTTTGCCCGCAGTCACTCCTCAGTCCGTAATGTCAAGACCTCGGGCCGATATTCTTCTAGCAGTTGTCACAAATGTATCACAATTTATCACGAAATGTTCGCGGTGTTACACGTTATCACTGAGACATAACTTACAATATCGTCACAAAGCGCATGTAGCATATTTTAACTAAAATTTACTACGTATGATTATCACAAGGTTATCACATGGTAAAAAAAAACTTTCTTGTGTGCATTTGTAATCACTGACCAAGAATCACATTATTTAAAAATTGACAAATTAAATGGTAAGAAGTTTCTCATATTTTACTTCGCGAGATTTTGTGATAATTTGTGATATTTTATTGCAACATCTTTTTCACTTGTCGACGACTGGGCTCCCTGACACGTTCATTCTTGCTGTAACAAACAGTGATATCCGGCCATGATTTTGTGTGGTCTGAATTTTTTCCTGTTAAGCATCACGATCTGAAATATCGCTGAATATATTATCCTTGCAGTTCAATGGTTTTGTTGATGTTATCGACATGCAATGTTTGCCTTTTCTCGTCATTGGCCATGTTACCAATGGCGACGGTGGTGTTGCGTGTAAACAAATCGGACCACACACCTCCCCACAAAGGACCTCGCATTGGCACGTGACATGTGTTGATCCAATGACGTTAGCGGAAAACTGAACTCGACGGATCACTGTAAAATTTTCCTCGGTGTATGATTTTCGATGCCGATTTTAATGTCGTCACGTTGTGTTAATGGTCTTTAGTCCCGAATTCTCTTATAAACACTGCATTGCGTATATCAATCATGGGCTGTTGTGGGAAAAACAGTGACGATGGAAGAACTGATGATGTTGAGATGAGAGGGGGTGCCAGTGGCAAAGGTGGAAAAGCGGGAAAGTGGGGTGAGTTCTGTACACAAATGAAACGTGAACTGTTAGTGATTATCTGTCGGGATAAAATCTTCAAAATGGAACCTCATAATGATGCACTGGTTGTTGTATGGCTTCAGTTTTAATGTGGTACAAGAAATAACATTTAAACTTGAGCTTAAGTTCCGCTCAAATCCTGCGTGCATCGTACGTGCAGCAACTGAACGGAAAAAGTAAATAAGCTTATAAGCTCATGTGCCCAAACTTATGCGCGTTTTTACCTTGCCATCCTTGACAGAACTTGTTTTCAAACGAATCATTTTCGATGCTTTTAATTTGCCAGTTTCGTAACTCGTCGCATTTTGTGCTTGATCTAAATACCGTACTGTGAAATTTGATTCCCACCATCCAACAACTTCCTTGTTTTCATGTTTCTCGTTCCATTTGGCAAAGCAAACACCGGCCAGGAAAGCTCCGGAGTGACATTCGAGTTTAATCTTCTGCTTCCCTTGGCTCATAAATAAGCTTGTGACTAACACAATTAAAACAATTCCGATTTTGAAAATATGACTGCTGTACGAGTTGTAAGATAGGCATAAATCGCAAGAAACTCGAAAGCACGCTCATAATTAGTTTATTACCGTTAAATCGGGTACACAGGCAGCAATGAGTGTCTAAAGAGAGAAGCTCAGAATTGTGAAATTGACAGTCTGCCAGAATTTGCACTTCATAGTTTCATCTCAAGTTACCCAGACTTGCTTCATTTGAGAGGCATGCATGTGATGTCTGGGAAATAGTGCAATCTCTGGTAATTAGGATGCTTAACGTGCATAATTAATCCATTTGCCACTTTAAAAGAAGATGAAATCTGCAGTGAGTCTCATCTGGCAGTTGCTTGTAGGTCCATTAGTGTGGGCATATCATATGGCATTTTGTATTTTGTTTTGTTGCCGGTAATCACCTTATCAGCAACTGCAAATTGAGACTTTCCCCATGACTGGATATTTAAGTAAAAATTAATAGGATACAAAATATTTTTTTTTTGTCTGGGTAGGAATAATGGGTTATAGGGATATTTATAGTAGCTAAAATAAAACAGAATATTGAGTAGCAAAATAATTAATTTTTGAAATTGGAATTAATAGGATAAGGGATATTTAGGCCAAAAACTAATGGGCTGTGGGGTAGCACCTCCATGTTAGGCCTCCGTGTTTTCTAAAACGTCATACTTCATTGTGTGGCTTTATTTGTGAATTAAAATCAATTGAAAATATTTTCAGGAAATCCGAAACAATTTGATCCAACATTCAATGGACCAATCAAAAACAGGTGATTGTATAACACTTATTTATTTACAAGTAATGTGAACACTGGTATTGTACCTGAGCTATTCAATGTAATGACAAGCTAAACAAGTGAAATAAGTAGCAATATAATGCTGACACAGTTATAATGTATAAGGAATACTGATCATGCTCAGTACAGTACAGAGTAAGCACTTCATGCTGAATGCACTCATCTAAGTATAAATACTTCAACAATCTAACAACAAAACAAAAACTTTCCTTTCACCCCCAGAGTTTGAGATTACAATGTTTGCTAGTCAGATTAAACACAAAAATGATAGGAGTGCTGGCTACCTAAAATAATGTCAGTTAAGTGTTTGTTAGTGAGTTATGAGTTAGAAGACATCTTTAACAAAGTCATCTTAAGAACTTACAAGATCTATCATTAAGTGTCAAGTGTTGTTATTGTTGGGTTTCTTCAGAGTTCCAGGTAAGTTTTCAATGCAGGGTATAAATAAGGAATTCCAACAGATCAATTTCCCCTGCTCCCCCAAAATCATTATTAGTAAATTTATTTTTAATCTGCTGGATCATGTAACTGACTTTGTTGGGTTTTTGACTTGAGACCCCACACTTATCTGGAACACTGTTTTATGGAATGGTATTATTCATAAATAAATGCAATTCAAGAATTACTGAACAGATACATTATTACCAAGTAGTTACATTTAGCTGTATTACTAGCTTGACTGAAGTCTGCAATTTGTATCCCTTTAGGAAGTGTACAGACTGTATTTGTTGCATTCTCTTTGTCCTTTATATCATTGGTATGGTAGTTTTGGGCATTGTAGGTAAGTTGTAAGTTCTTATTTCAGGTTAACGTTTGTTTAATCAGGCTTACATTTTTTTAATTGAAAGTTGAGTAATCAGTTTTTCTTCCATCCTAATTGTTAATATGACATATTGCTAAGTGAAACTATAATTAACAAATTTTGTGGGCAATGTGAAGACATGATTGATCATGGCCTGAAAGCCTGAAAGCCTGAAAAAGAAATTCAGGGCTGAACAGGATTCGAACCCATGACCTCTGCAGTACTGGTGCAGTGCTGTACTAACTGAGCTATCAAGCCAACTGAGAGCTGGTCATGCGAGTTTATAATGATGAAGAATGCAAGTAAATATGTGAAAGATATCATTTATGCAGAGAAAGATGTGAAGACATTCATGATTGATCTTTGCAGTTATCACACAACTTAAGCAGTTGTGAAATTTAAGCCTGAAAAAGTTTCAGGCCTGAACGGGCTTCAAACCCATGACCTCTGTGATACCAGTGTACTGTTCTATCATCTGAGCTATCAAGCCAACTGAGAGCTGGTCAAGTTGTGAATTTGTAATATATTTGAAAATTGTGAAGAATGCAAGTGAATATATGAAAGACCATGTATTTGACCTGCATATAAAGCTGTGAAGACATGGTTTATCATCGCAGTTATACACAACTTAAGCAGTTGTGAAATTGAAGCCTGGAAAAAAGATTGTTCAACTCAGTGCTTAAGTTGCATATAACTGCGATGATCAATCATGTCTTCACATCTTTCTCCACAGTTCAAATGTATGGTCTTCATATTCACTTGTTTTGTGCACAGTATTGTATAGAGTTTGGTATGATTTACAGTACTGGTAATATGAAAATTCTTATTGCAGCTTACATAAAAGGCAACCCATACAAACTTCTAAATTCAGTTGATTCTGAAGGTAAGTTTCTCATTTTTCCAAACTATTACAAAAATATTTCTGCAGATATCCAATTAAATAAATTTTTTTAAGACTTTTTCTAGTGTAAAAACAATTGTGTTGTGAGTGAAAGTGATATACTAGTTTGTATGTAATTTGTTTAATGATGTTTGTGTATGTAGGGTGCTGTAGTAGGTTCTTTGTTATTGTAATTCAATTTTATGAATGATATACTTAAAATTGATTTGCATTATATATTTTATCTGACTTATGGTAGCAACATATCTTGGCTTCTTTGGTATGGGTAATTCAATGTGTTATTAATTTTAGAGTCTCATAATATGTTTTTTTTTTCCATAGTATGGTCTGTAACATACCATTTCCGTAAGACTATTTCTACACCCCACTGGATGGAATAGTTAATTGTAGTCCATCTCAGGATTACATAGTACCTCCAGCATATTCCTGTAACTTATAATACGATGGTGACACATTCTTCTTTATGTATGTCACAGAATGTTACATATTTAATGTATTATCAATTAGCAGTAAGATATTTCCCTAGTGTACTTGCTATGTGACTTTCACTCTTGCACTGATATTTTTTATCTCTTTGTAGGGAATATTTGTGGCTTTGATGAAGTTGTTGCGTAAGTTTAGAAAAACACTTTTAATTTCCATCAAATGTTAAGATGTCAGGTTATTGTGTTGTTTATTGTTTAATACATTTTTTAGGCTTTGTATAATTTCTGACAGGGAAACAGATTGTTTAAAATATAAACTTAACTTAAATTGCTTAAATTTTACTTTAAGACATTCATTTAGTACATCTACTGGTTTAAAAGCGCTCTAACTTCTCAATCAAAAATTTGTAAACATATCTGCAACAAACAACCAAATCCATGGTTATAACACAAGGCAAGCAACTAATATCTGGCAATTCTTTGTTTTCTATGGTCCAAAATAATTTAATCTCTCTTTCCTCTTGAGATTGCTGGCCCTTCATCCACTGCATTCTTAAAACATTAATTACGAAAAATCTGTTGAGCATACAAATAGGCAGGGCTTCTGATATTCTGCGATGTTGCGATTTCGCATAATTGACCTCAAATCGCAACTTTTCGCATAATCCATCAA
>OMLO01003126.1_pt1 | contig 13651 bp, 7 predicted proteins | sample 1674811 | NCBI WGS metagenome assembly OMLO01 (sample SAMN06265003, study PRJEB25207) | coral metagenome | isolation source: Coral host | place: Mexico:La Bocana,Puerto Morelos, Mexico | collected 2008-11-13
ATTGTCAGGTAGCTGCACCCCATGGAAAACCACTTTGGCAAAATGCCATCAATTTGCAATTTCATCTGCTAAATCACCAATGTCACATAGTTGTGGGATGCGGATGTCCATGGATTGTTTTCCTTGGAGATGGTATGAACACCACTGATCTATGTTCTTTTGGTGGTCCAAATAAGCACGGATTGGAACCCCTGCAGGCTTTCCCCGAAAACCATATTTTTTAAGTGATGTAACCTGATTTTTGGTGGGGGTTGGAAGAAGATGAATCTTGTGTTTTCCCCGAAGCCAATTAACGGTACGAGAGAACCCCTGTATCATTTGTCCCATTGTGAAGCTATTGACATCAAGGTGTGGTGAATCAAGTAGCAACACCCATTTTCTACCAGACTGATTTTTTCGATTTGGAAATTTCAACACAGGCACCGGTGGGTAACTTTTGGTAGTGTAGATGAATTCCAAGCACAGTTCAAGATACGATGTGGAACTATTTTGGGTGGTTTCCCATTTTAAATTGGCAAGCCAAAACATCAGCTTGATCACAAAATCACAATTAATGGGGCAGTCATGAACAATATGATCCGGGATGACTGGTATAGGAAAGGTCCGTACGTCGGTAGGGATGATACCATGTGGGTCATTGTGATATGTTGTCACATGGGTATGGCTTTTACGAAAGGCGGCATGTGCCGCTTTAACCTGGAAATCAAGAATTTTCAAATGTGCTTCTCTTCGTTGATTCAACACATTCTCTGCAACTTGAAACCTAGCAAGCAAACGTGGATGATCAATTGTTATGGCGTGTTTTGCGGCCAAGTCTACTGAATTGTTTGCCCAAGCTTCCCAATGTCTGATACCACTACCACTGTCATCCGCATGTGCTTTAGTCTTAACAATGGTAATTGTTTGACAACATGGTTTTGCCAGATTAATCACGTGTTGCCACAAATCATGATTATCACGTACTTCAGGTATAATGTCCTGACGGAGGTTCAGAAGCATATCACTGAAGGTGTCTGTAATTGAGAGGCAATCCCCATAAATTTTGAGATGTTTTCCTAGGGTAAGTGCAAGTATTAACGCAAAAATTTCAGCTCTGTGACTGTTGTGGTCCCTAGTTGGTAACATAGTGCGAACCTCATGGATAACTTCCCGTTTAGGGTATGGGGTTACAATACATGCCGCCGACCCCGCAATGGCAGTATGGGGGTTGGTAGCACAAAAACATGAACCATCAATGAACACAATGATCTCAGTAAAGTCACAAATTACCCTTGTTGGTTCTGGTAGAACCGGGACAATAGGAATGGACAAACGCAGTGTCGACAATTCATCTGGAAAACCTAACAACCCGTAATGCGACGTTGTTGTCTCTCTGGCAATGGTCCAAGTGTGGTCATCCCACTCTGTGCGTAAATATGCTAGTGCTTCACAGTACAATGTGCGATGGACACGAGAGTCAGGAACACTTTTACAATGTGGGCACAAAGTATCAACTTCAAGGAATTTTTGTTTGATATCATTGGTGTAGTGTGCACCAGTGAGGTGTGTACACAATCCAAAGTATTCACATGATTGCAAGAGTTTACCACACTTTTTAATCGCAGTGTTATCAGTTTGTTTGCATTCAAAGTTCACACGATGTGCAAGTTTTTGGCAAACATACTGATCCCATTGAAGGTCTACAACAAACTGAAGGTATCGTTTAGAACATGATGTCCAATCAACTTTCCCAACGGTTTCAGTCAAAAGTAAACCCTCTTCATTGATCTCCCCTAATTTACACAGTGTTGTTTTTAAAGCAACCGAAGGCCCTTTAGGTGAGCTTTGTTGGATTTTTCCAAGAACAGCATACTTACGTTCCGGGAAAGTACGAAAATACTGTCTCCAAAACCTCAGTGTGTTAAGGATTACATGGTATTCCGCATCAGCTTTCTTATCCAAAAGGTTGTTCGCAATCCAAGGGCTAGAACCAGTTTGTGCATGACCAAGTGCTTTACTAATGTTAGTACGAAGGCTGGTAAATTTGGTCCTAGATGGATGGAGTAACGAAGTCCCATAGATTGCTTTAGGGATACAACTGCCCTGCACCAACCGAAATTTACGTCGTTTTGGACATCCTAGTTGTGCAACTTTGCGACAGCGTTTCAACCCGAGGGAAATCCTGTGATGGAGTGTCTTTTTGGCTTTTTGCCCCCGATATGTGATGTCTAAACCAAGATCCTTGACATGACAATGTGACGGTATATGTTCACCCTGCAACGAAAGTGTTTGCATCTGTTTGGCCACATTTGTGGTAAGGGCCCACGTCCAAGACTTAGGGACAGATAGTCTTAGGCGGAGTGCCTTACAAAACTGTTCAACTTTTTGGATGATTTCCTGTGCATGTTGAAAGTTCTGCATAACAAAGCTCCAGTTGTCGGCAAACGTGAAAACCCCTGTGGTAGGGGAATCATGCGTCACATAATGGTACAAAACGATACTAATGGTCAACATACTTGCTACGGCTAAAGCGCAACCTTCGGGTACGCCAGTGGAGGCAGTTTGCCATTCACTAGCACAATTTAAGACAAGGAAGGTTCTTTTCATCTGATGCAAAGCCCCCATATAAGCTTTGACAATTGAAAGTGGCCATCCTAATTTCATCATAAAAATTGCCAAGGGAAAACGAGGTATTGTGTTATAGCATTTAACAATATCAACCGTGAGGCCACACAAAGTACTCAAGTTATCATCATCTTCAAACAAGTCTTGAAAATACCCAGAGAGGAGTAAAGAGGACATGTTGGCAGTACCTCCTGCAACAGTTTTGGGTATATTTTTACTAAGTTCTTTGATGATAGCTATAGCACGATATCTACTCCACTGTCTATAAACACGACTAAGCACCGTTATGGGTCTAAGATCCATTGCATGTTCAGGGGATTCCGTCTTCGGAAGAAGAACAGTAAATGCAAAGACCCATTGTTGGGGCCAAGTCCCACAACGCTCGATACAATCAAAAATTTTGAACAAAACAAGCAATAACCAAATGGGGATACTTTGAAGTTCTTTGACTGAAAATCCGCAAGCCCCCCTAGCAGACCGCTTAGGGGTTTTGGCCTGAATCCTACGCCAAAGTTCTGGCTCAAAAGGAGGAAGGGTAAAAGGTTCATAAGAAGGGAGCCCTTGAAAGATAGTTTCGGCATCGTTCCAAGTATCAGTAGGCCCGTCCCGCTTAAGAAATCCGTTCCATGCTCCAACAACTTCCTTGCCAGCTTCAATGGGATCATATAAGTATTGCTTTTGTTTTATATGGAAATTTTGATCTCTAAGGCACAATGGGGTTTCTACAATCAACGCATCTTGAGAGATTTGAACAACATTGCTAGTTTGCCCTTGGAAGGAAACTGGGAGTCCAATGCAAAAACCCTGTGTTGTATCAACTCTTATGGTGGTTAATCCCTGTTTAGGCCAACGTACTCTTATGACTTTAGTTTTTACTGTCTTGGCTACAAAACATGCAGGATCAATCGGTTCTTCACGAATGGCCGCAAAAGTCTTCCGACCACCTTCATCCCAATCTTTGGAAAAGATGTCTTGTTTACGTTGTTTTTCAACAGAAGCAATTTGACGATCAATGTCATGAAAGTAAAGTGCAAAATGTTCATGTAAAACTCGGATCTCTTCAGTTGGGGGTCGATAAGTGGGGAAAGATAAATGGAGTTTCATAACAACCCAAGATGGAAAATGGTTAAAACCTGCAGCATTAGAAATTTTGTTCCAAAGTTCATCACATGCAGAAATACATCCATCTGTCGGGTTTCGATCCATTGCTGCCGACAAACATACCATGGTTTGGAGGCGGCGTAACTGCCGGAGATGCTGACGGTGCCAGGTAGGGCCTTGCACGGTCAATGCATTCACATCACTGTTTCTCCCAACACGGCTTGCTGGTTGTGTGAGAGGCATGGTTTTGAAGGCAGGACCTTTATTCCTATTGAAATGGCTTTTACGGAAGAGGATTTTCCGATTATCACTGTCTCTTGCACCCTCAGCCAAAGTCATCTCAGTGAGTTGCGTCCAATGTTTGGCCGCTTGATCAACTTCATTGTTATCAATGGATGCATCAATTTCCCGGATGCATTGGATGGATTGGTTGTGAAAATTTTCCATTGCTTCTTGTTCAAAATGATGACAATCAAAAGGCTTAGGCAAACGCCACACCACAAGGTTACGTTTCAGAACATGCATCCTACATGCTAGAGTGAGTACAGGATGTCCACAAAAAGAGGCATCAACAGTTTTGCACCAACTGAAGCTTCTGATCAATTGCGGGCTAATCAGGATGTTAGAATTGCATGAAGTTCCCTGGGGTAGGACACATGTGGGTAATGGGTTGGAACCAAACTTCTTACAATGCAGAGTTTGTCCATCAGCCCAGCCCTGTTGAACCATACAATTGACATTTTCAAAACCAAAAATGTCATGATTGAAATCACCCATGATGACAGATGGACCCATCCAGTTAGAGGCCATCTGAAATGCACAATCAAGAAGCTGAATGGTCAATCCTTTGGGATCACGGATGGTCACACACGCTCGCGGAGGAGCATAAATCGTGAGGACAAGAACAACGATGTTAGGACTAATGCAGACATGTGTTGCCAATATCCGGCAAGTGTCAAAAAGAATTTGAGAATTATTAAGAGGTACAAATCTGGTTGGAAAAGATGATACACAAGCAACCCCAGAAGCAATACCCTTAAAGTTATCTTTCCCGAGGTGTGAAGGCACGGCTTTACCGAAAACCACATTGAGCTTGCGATCCCGAAATTTTTTCTTGAGTGCACATTGAGCTTTGGTAGTTGCATGGGTTTCAGCAACACTGTACGTACCAGGACCAAGTGCAGCAACTAAATCATCTTTATTGTAAAGACCTGTGGGATTTACTAATGAAAAATTAACTTCCTCAATGGTATGTTCAGGCCCAGGGTTACTGGCTTCACCAACCCGCTGCACCTTATCCCATGGCAGGAAAGTCACAACAAAATTGATCGGGTAGTCATGCAAACACAAGGGACGATGTCGACTCTGAAGGCCCTCACCTTGTTGAGATGACAATTCAACAACAGTAGTCACACCATCAATCAGAAGGGAGACATCATTCGTGTAAATACCACTTTGTGGCCGTTGGAGTACAACATCACCCTTGAAAAGGAAAGCAAGGTTGCTCCCTGCTTCATCCAACACGCAGTAAAAAACACAATCCAAGAGAGTGTCATCTTGGGAAGTAAAATGCATTGAACCAAAAAACGGTGACTCAAAGAAGGGCGACTTCGTAGGGAAATACGGCCCATCTTGACACCGAAAAAACCTGACATGACCATTGTGAAGTACGTGAACCAAACAATGGAACAAAGTCTCAAACAGGCAGAACAGACAATCCAGCACCTGTTGCCACTGGACCATTCGGCTGCATTCATTGAACAATAACCAGGTATGGTACGGAGCTTGCATAATCATAAGATTGTATCTTACGAGTTGAATTCCACGAGGCGATCATAACTCCGCATCAGGCTTTTCCCCAACTCTAGGACGTTTGGGGGTCTCAGCATCATTGTCAGTGGGCTTGTTGTAGGTCTTGAAGAGTTCAGTCATCTGATGAATGATGGTTGACCCTTGGGACTCAATCCGTTGTTGAAGCCCTTGCAACGATGCATTGACATTCTGCTCTACTTGTGCAAATCGCTGAGTACATGCTTCTTGAAATTGGGTATTTTGGGTTTCAATTGCAGCAATACGACCTTCCACAGATTGCAATTTGGTGTCAACAAGTTGCTTCATCTGCTGTTCCATTTTAGCATTGAGGTCTTTTTCAACATCATGAATGCGCTGCATCGATGTTCCAACAGAAGGTGTTTCCATAGCAGTGCTGGTAGGTTTATAGTTTGCCCATGGACCACCCTTTCCTATGTGACTTGGTTTCGGAGTAGCAAATTGTGTCACAATCGGTTTAGGCCGGTCAGCAACAAAAGGACGTAACGAAAGGATGTTGTCATTGACAGAAAGATGTGGTCCCGGAGGGCTATCATTGGCTTTGAGTAGCCATGATGATGGGCCAAGAGGTCGAACAACCGTTGCTGTCCATGAGGTCTGTTGAATTGCATCAGTGAGGACTTGCATAGATGCTGACAAAGGCACTGGTGATGAAAGCACGAAAAGCAAGTCATCTTGTTGAATCACAGATGCATCAAAGATCACACCTTGAGGCACCAGTTGTTGCCGGAGGGTTCCATAATCTTCTCTTAAACACCGGATGCGATACTTCTTATCAACACACACAAACCCAATCGATTGTGGAATGGTCTGCACAAGAGCTTGAACTTCATTGGGATCTGTGGATGACAAAGGGATGTGTGCAAACTTAGGGTCCACTTTTTTCTCCGCCGTCTTAGGCCAAACTGTGAGGCCGTTTGGCCCAGACTGTTGGAGGATCTCATGTACCTCAGTTTCAGGAACTCGTAGGTAACCATGGAGCCTGCAAGATGCTGTGACAGGACAAATCTTATTGTGAGAGTCGGTCCAAATCCAAGACCAGTGCGAAAGAATCTTCTTGGTATCCCGCAAAAGTGGGAGGCATTGAACTAATAGATCAAGGGGTTTGAAGAGTTCACACCAATGCTTACACCGATCCTTCTCGATGGTCACTTCCAGGACACAAGATGGCGTAGTAGTTACCGTCACTGAAGGTCCATTGAACTCATATTGCACCGGATCATCACCAAGTTGTACCAAGGAACATGGAATCAGGTGAGGGGTGTTGTCAGGCTTCAAAACGACAGGGACAACTATATGACTGACATGGTCTGATATCACAAGGTCATGACCAAGTACCAGCAAGGCCAAAGGGTCAAGGCTGAACGATCTGAGGTGCAAAAAAGGTTGAGCCTCCGACAAAGTCAAAGCACAAATGCCAGTGGAGTCACGAACAACCTTCTGTTTAGAAATCCAAGGAACATTCCCTCCAGAGGTGGAAACAAACCCTTCAACAGGAAACTCAATGTTGTCAAATTGCTTCTCAAAATCGATGACAACTTTGCCCTTATTTTTTCCCTTCCCATTGTTGGGGGTTTTACCCTTACCACCTTTGCCTTGGCTCTTACCATCATCAGAAGCTGCAGAAGTGCTTGTCGAATCATGACGGGGCCGAGATGCCGCTCTCATTGATTTCTGGTGTTCTTTCAGCTCTGCAGGCAACACAAGTCGGAGTTGTTTGTCTTTGCACGAAGTCTTCATTGCAGACCAGGGGTCGTGCTTCAGGAAAATGTCTTGCACGACAGGCTCACCCAATGCTGTAATCACAGCATTTGCACGGGATGTGACTTGTTCTTCAGGCACTCCATGAGCCATCAGCTCAGTTTTGACCAAACTCATTGAAGGTGCACCACCACACAACCCAAAATGCCGAAAGCGTATTACTCTTCGAAGGTCAATATCACTAAGTCTGGTGGTGAGGTCGACCCTTTTACCATCAATTTCAGCGGCCACATCAATGTGAGGAGGAATTGGAGGCCGTAAAACATCAAGCAAATCAATTACATGGGTGACTTCAGCCAAAGCAAATTCATGACTCTTGCCACTGAAAGGGTGCACACACATGACACGGCCAATGGGAGGCAAATTGCATTGGTTGATTTGTTGAGGATCCTTAACAACTCGTAAAGGCAAAGCTCTAGATGGAACCCAATCAACACTGCGCAAAGTCCAACAGTGAAAAGGGAAGTCCAAGATGAGAGCATCGGGTTCCATCCTGATAGCTTGAAGAGTACGATATTCAACAAAAATCCAATCAATGTCATGACTCAATCTTTTGAGAAGAGGATGTTCACCATTCACTTGTTGAGGCGTATCAAACAAGTCACAGTAAAGGGTGATGGCTCTCATCAATTCGGGCACCAACAAAAGTTTCTTGAACTTGAAAGGGTGGATTTCAAGGATTCCAACAAAGCACTCAGTATCCCAGGAACATTTGACCTGATTCAATTTCAAGTTCTGAATCCATCCGACTGTGGCCTTTGGAAAGACCATTTGAATGACGTGGCCCACTGCGGTGGGTCTGGGAAGCCCAATCATGGTTTTCCAGCTACCTGTGACGTCAACTATGGTGAGGGAGTTGTCATAATGCATGTTGTTGTCAGGTCCTCTCTTGACAGTACCAGTGATCCAAGTATCAGGTAAAAGGACTTCATGTTTGACCCCATCGGTATGAGTGACTTCATGGAGAACATGCGGAGTATGCATGGCATTGGGCTCCCAAGAAAACACACACTCACACTCATGTAAGGGAGTCCCTTTGATTTTGATCATGTTGCTTGGAGTCGAATTGGTCAACTGACAGTCATGGATCTGCTGCGGTGGTTGAGCTACACACAAACGTTTCTGTAGTGATGCAAAGATCGGAAAAGGGATGTGCCGTTTCTTCTCCAAAACATCTTCTGCAGTGGACATGGGATCAATTTCAGTGGGTGCGATAGTCGATTGTGAAGCTTCAACAACACCATGATTGCTAAAAGTATCACTTTCAGGGGTCTCTTTAATCCTATGCTGAGTCACTTGATGGGGGATTGCAACTTTGAGCTGGACCCAAATGTAGTCATCATCAAAATGAACTTCACATCGTGAAAGTTTAGGTACATCACCTAAAATGGGCATCATCAGGTCAAAGATATTCTTACCCCTCTTGATTTCTGGTAGCAGTGTTGGTCGCAAGATTGCAGCTCTGGCCAATGTGACGAGTGCATGAATTGGTGCAATTGTATTGCCAACGACCAATCTTGCCAATTTCACCTGTCTAGGTATGTAAATCTTCTTCAGTGGCCAACCCATAGCAGTAAGATGTTCAAGGGGGGTTATCCACCTAGGCTTTCCCCCAAGATCAGGATGTTGAATCAGCATCATAACCAGTCCAAACTCTTTGAGGCTTTGAGGGTTCAATTCTTCAGGTACCCCATACCTAGCAACAGCACATGGGAGAGGTTTGGTAACACTAGTAAGCCTCGCTTCCAATTTAACTTTCCGATTTTCAACACATGAATCATCAAGTTTCCATTGCCGGGGCCAAAAATCAATGTTACACAAAGCCTGTTCTGAAATGGGGTCAATCATAGTGAAATCATTCAACACTTCAGGGATGTTTTGCAAAATTGCACCGGCAGCCATGGCACTTGGTGAGTGCACGATTGGTGTGAGTGCCACTGCAACATCTTTCAGCGAATGCTTCACAAAATCCTGCAAATGGTTTAGATTAAGGAGGATCACGGATGCACGATTGCGATGCATGGGACAAATACCTTCCAAGCTATCAACCGATTGATGTGCAACAACAAACCCAACATTACTAAACCATTCAACAATGAGCTTCCAATGGTCATGACGGATCAAACCCTCGACATTCTCCAGAGCCACCATTCGGGGCTGAAGCATGTCCATGAAATTCGCAAGGTCTTTAAAAAGCTGACCAGCTGCACTACCTAAACCTATCTGCGGTGTGAGACTCGACCACGGCGGACAGGGTAATGATGCAACCACCAACTCAATGCCTTGTGAAGCGATCTTCTCCCAGCATCTATCATCCTGGAAATCAGCAACAAGAGTAATGCCACTTTCCATGACCATAGTCCAATGTTTATACCTACACCGTTCAACCCATGCAGGATCAACAACTCGAGTCATAGTGACATGAGAACCAACTTCGGCCACGTGATGATCATGTTCGATGTGGATTGCAAAATGCAAGCCAAGCGCTTGTCCTCCGACATGCCATCCTCCCATCCCAGAACAAATATCAATGTTGATCGGATTTTTGGTACCAACGGGAGACCGTAAAATTTGTCCCACGTGGTAACCTCCGGTAAGATCAACTATGATGATTTCTTCCCCCTGCTCATTGCAACCAAGTTCAGGCAGCACTTTGTAAGCTGTGAATCGAGCACCTGGAACCAACTGTAGAAAGTTCGCCCTTTCCAAATCGATTTTCAAAATGCCATGGTAGAGAACACGCGGGGCATCCATCAAAGAAAGGACAGTGAACCCAAACCATTTGCCAGTATCACACGTTGTGACCACAGCCTTGAAATTGACGAACTGGGGATCGATTCCAGGCTGATGTAAACAACCAGGGTCCATGGCCAAACAAGAAATCTACCAACGACGAAACAACCGCCCAGTATCGGTTGAAATCCCGCCACACGACTGGGGACGTTACTGAGCCTCGTGGCTCGAGCGTCACAACCTGAATCACCCATTGATTTTGGGGATGTTGAGCGCCCCAAAGTGTTGAAATAAACATGGAAACAAACAGAAACAAACATCATCGTTGGAAACACAAATCACACACCTCAGTCTTCCCCTACGTTTCATCCAACTGTTTCGTCCTGCAGAAGCTGCAACTTCTCAGCTGGATCCTTGCAGTGGGAATCCGATCACTACCCTCGACCAAAGGGTAGCTGGTAGCTTTGGGGATGAAGTTAAAGATTCCGATACCTCCAATCATATGGTAAAATACCATAAACATACAGGCAGTTCAATCATGTATCAACATATGCAGCAGCAACTGCGAGAGGATACCCTACCAAGGACGCCTAAAATAATGGTTGTTACAAAAATAACATTATGATGGTCTTTACCCTCCAGCAAACGTGTAAACACAATGCTTGATGGAAGGTTCTGTATACATACTGTAGCACTCAGGCTGAAGGTACAATCTGTAGTTTTTTGGGCATCTCACGCTCAACCCCATCAGCTGACATCCACCTTTCAGTGAAAGACACTCCGTTGTTCAGATCTACTTTTTGTAAGGTCCCGCCAACAGCGACATTGATGAATTTACGTAGACAATTTCGGGCAGATCTAAGTACGTATATATGGTACATCTCTCCCATCAATCTACCTCATCTTTTCTCCCGGCAACAGGACGCCAAACCACTGGCAACAACTCTTCCCTCAGTGGTCCTGCATATTGATAGCAACGAGATACTGAGTTCCTCTCTCAGTACCTTGGCATTCGTCTTGGAGGGTGATGAGTTGATGAAGTAAAGTGAATCACAATCCTACAAATATGTGAAAATAGATATCGCCCTACAAAACTAAAATGATATGATTAAAGAATATGCTACCCCCCCCCTGAAAAGTCTACCGTTTTCATGTGGTTGTTGAGCTGAAAGGCAATTTAGTCACAACAAGCATATTTGTGTGAATGTGGCAGATGGTCCTTTTCAACAAAACAAAACCCATGATTTTGATCAAACTCTTCTTTAAACAAAACCGGTCCTTTTCAATAAGGCTCTTAAATTCTTCTTCCTTCTCGAATCCTGTTTGATAATACGAGTCTTCCGTATTAATCAAGGTTTTTCTCAATAAAATCGGTCCCTTTTCGGTTAGAACAGCTCTTTTCAACGCTTTCTAATCAAAATACTCTATGCATAACTCTTCCTTTTCAGAAGTTCTCTTCTGTTTTGATTTACAGAAACCCTTTGCAAAAAGTATTTGTTTTTATGTTGCTCTTCTTTTACAAAAAAACATCTGTTTAAACAAACATAGTTCTCCCTTTTCAAAAAGTGTTCTTGCTATGTTCTTTAATATAACCTATCTATACTTGTTCAATAAAGATTAAAAAACTTTGCTCGCTCAAATTCAGCCCCCCCCCTTTTCTAGTCAAACTCGTTTTCTTTAAACCGAACCGTTCCTTTTAAATAAAAGGCCTCTCTTTTAATCAAACTCTTTCATCAGACTCCTTTTCCTTTAAATCGGGCCATTCTCTTAAATACAGGTCATCCCTTTCCATCCAACTCTTCTTCTCTTAATAAACCGCTTCTCCTTCAACTAATATGTTTTTTTCAAACTCTTGTTTTTCAATCAAACTCTTTGTTTTTTAATTGCTACCTTTTTAAGCACTTCTTCTTTCGATGCATTTCGTGCTTGTTGGTCTTTCTTTTAAATATAAATACTCAAATACTGAACCTATTTATTCAAACTCTTCCTTTTAATAAAATCTTAATGGATTCCACTCTACCTGTTTTAAAAGGCTCTCATAACTCTTACAGTAACTCCTCTAAAAACCGAAAAAGCAACTGAACAAACTGAAAAAAGAGTTCTGGAATATTGGTTTTATTGGTTTTATTGTTTTTTTGGTTTTCTCGAGGTTTTTTTTGATTTTTGCATTTTTTTACTTTTACAAGAGTTCTGGAATATTGGTTTTATTGTTTTTTTTGTTTTTTTGGTTTTCTCGAGGTTTTTTTGATTTTTGCATTTTTTACATTTGCAAGACTTCTATAATATTGTTGTTTTTGATGACCAATAACGTATATTTATATATATGTATATATGATACCCCCTTTGCCCATGAAAAAGGTAGACTTTTTTTTTGGGGGGGTATATATATATATATATATATGCAAAAAATATGATATGTTAATATAGAACGTGAACATGTAAATATCATATGTAATATCATAGTCATAATTCATTTTATTATTACATGAACCTTCAAGGTGAATTTTTGATGTCTCTTTGTTTCGCTTTTGATGTCTGCCATATCGTTGTGTTTCGTCCAGGTGAAAGGCTGCCAATGAAGAAAGGTGGCACGCAGAACATCAAGAGCCAGGCATCGAGACATACATCGACTTGGAACATGCAGTCTTCCAACATCATTTTATCCAAACAATATTTCTCCGCTTTTTCTGAAATTTTGTTTGGACGTTGGATGTGTCGATTCGTCGATTTCCGATTCGGCTTCATTAGGCATGGTTTGCCGACTTTGGCTGGGATCAAATGGCAAACTTCACATTGACACCTCCCTACAAGCCAACAGTGAAAAGCAAGAAGGCCCGCATTTTCAGATGGTCAGAGATGGTCACATGTAGGCTAGATGTAGGTGCGGGGTGGGAACAGATTCGAATTCTGTCAGGACATCGCCAACTTTTCTGCAAACAAGGAAGATATGCCACCTCAGATCCCATACAAGGACCTGGAATTGATTTCAAAGCCTGACAGTCTCTGCATTGCATGAAAGCATGGTTTCCCGATGGTTTCCCGATATTCCTCAGCTTTTTCTTTCTTTTGGCCACTACCTTGACTCATGTCACTTGTGTCCTGCATATTGTCTTCCAGGATCCCAAGACAGGATGGGACAAGGACTGATTTCTTCCACAGGAATGATGTGATGCCAAAGATGTGAAGAAGTGTCACGAGCACAGAGAAAGTGGGTCCTGTTTGTGGGTCCTGCGTCTGTCAGGACTTCGCCACTTCCAGCTAAGCGAACATGTGCCCGGTCTGACGACGAATAGGAAGTGCGTCGGAGTACGGCTTGTGTTTGGTTTGAGTGCCCTGTCATTGCGTTTTCTTCAACCAAACAATGTCGCGTCGGTCGGCCTTGCTGGTTGCTGGCGCTGATGGGCATGGTTCATTGCAAAGTCAATGGCCGTTCAAAATGCTGATGCTAATGCAACATGGCTGGATAGACATGCAACTGGTGTATGCAAATCATCTATTTGAGTCAGTAAAGAGGCAGAATCCGAAAGTAGTAGATTTTTTTTTCCATCCTATAGGCTATAGGGGTCTTATCAAAATATATATTATAATGATATCATTATATCATCCAATCTGTTACTGATTA
>OMLO01003127.1_pt1 | contig 13651 bp, 4 predicted proteins | sample 1674811 | NCBI WGS metagenome assembly OMLO01 (sample SAMN06265003, study PRJEB25207) | coral metagenome | isolation source: Coral host | place: Mexico:La Bocana,Puerto Morelos, Mexico | collected 2008-11-13
GCTTTCTTTAAAAGATGAATAAGAGTTTGTATTGATAAACTAAAGGGTTCTCTTTTAATTCACAATTTTGTTGTTTGGTGTATTTTCCACTTTCCAGTGTTTTGGTTTGGTTTCAAAGTAGCCGGGGCTCACAATCGTAGTAGTCGGGGGAAATCCCCGGCCCCCGGCCCTTAGTGACAGCCCTGTTCTATTATAGTTTAGCGGTTCCCCCCTCTTTTTGGAATATATGCATGTGTATTATTTTTTCCACTGAGCCATTTGGCTTGTGTGTGACGGGTGCCTGTTGGGAGCCTTGAGCGGGGGGCTCATGGCTTGGTTGCAGGTTGGGCAGGCCAGTTGGATGTTCTAGCACCTTGGGGATTTGACTGCAGTTGCAGCCCCCGGGCACCTTCCCTCCACTAGCGACTTGGGCGTTAATTACAAAAAAACTTTCATCTAGATGTTCTAATCAAGTGGGCAAAATCATCCTCACAGCCTGTCAATTTGCCTGGTGCCCAGCCCTTAAAAAACCTGAAGATAATTATTCCTAGTGGTCTTGACAACTACAAACAGACCAAAGTGATGTTCTGGGCTTTCAAGTAGTGTAAGCTCTTGATCTTGTTTTCTGAATTTCCTTTCAATCTATTGAATCTATTGTATTAAGGATGAATAAACCATATTTTTCCAAGGTCTAAAATGAATGATAGGCCATAGAATCACTGATCATAAAAATAAAGGTTACACATCAAATTTGAATGTCATTTCTTGATTATTCACTTGAAGATTCAAAATATCCATGTACAACGAAAAATTGTCTTTTATGAAAGGTTGCTTGCCCAATTGGAAAGTCTACTTGTCCCAGACAACTGGATGGCACTTTTTTCAAGCCCCTCTCTCTATATGTATATTGTATATACAAATTATTTACAGTAGCAATTTAAGTCTACAGTATATTTTTGTTTCAGCAGGTACAGATGTCAAGCACATTGAGTTCAGAGAAGAGTAACAATTTAGATTCAAGCATCAAAAGGACTCGGGAAAGTTTTCGAAGATCTTTAAGATCTTTCAAGGTATTACAATTCATATTGGTTAAAAAATGTATTGAACGCAAATTTAATAATATCAAATTATAACTCAGTTCCTATTTCTGATACATAGGTTTCCTGTATGCCAGAACTTTGTTACGGAACCTAATTTCAGACCTGAGCTGGAAATCAATTCCCAAATTCAGACCTCTAAAATTATTTCAGAGCTCTCATATATCACCGCAGCTAGTATTAACCACAAAGGGCTTCTACATTTAGGAAGGACTACAAATTTATCAATGTTAAGCCTGAAAAAGATTATCCTTCCAATGTCAAGCCAAAGTGAAAAACATACTGTTTTTCAGACCAAAGTGGTCAATATCTATTCCCTTTTTAAGACCAAACTCAGTCTAAAACCATACCCTTCGGCCAGCACATAACTGTAAAGCGCATTTAAGGAAGTACCCCACCCCCCGAAACAAAAATTGAAACAAAGAGAAAAAATATGTTAAATAACTTACAGTCTCCCTTAAAAGTAAATTTTATCGGTATTTGTAAAGGACTTTCTCAATGCCCTTTTCTCCATTTTGGAAACAATTTTCCTTGCTCATGTTCCATTGTAAGAAGAAGTCAGCTTGTGGCAAGTCTGTGTTATGTACAACATGTCCAAATCAATAATAATTGTCTTTATTCTTTATTGCAGAGACGTGGCAGTCATTTAAGCATTAAAAATCTAGACATAAAGGATATCAAGGTTAGAATTTTGTCAGAATACATGTATGCTAAGTTACACACTTGAGACAGAACCTTCCTGTCCCTGATGAACTTGGTTAGATCATATTTGCATGGGTGAAATAAAATTATCTTAAAGTTATCTTGTTATGTACAATGTAAAAGGCACAAAGTAAATTAAAGCACAAACATGGCAACATTTTTCATTTGTACTACAAAAACAACTTCTGTCAGTCATTGTTAATCACTTTTTTACTGTATATTGAATGGCGGAAAGCGAGGAAATTTGTTATGTGTATTCCACAATTTTGACATATTTATAAGTCTAAAACCAGTTTTCGCTTTCTACACTTTGACGCTAGCAACGCTTGACAAATGGGCTACAACTCACAAGAGGGTTTTTTCTCGGCAAGCCTCGCTGCCTGGATAGATCTGACTTCAAATGCCAGTAACACTATTATGGTATATCAGCTGCATTCAAAGTTTCAGAACACTTTTTGATTCTTGAAAACGTGTTGATGACTTACGGGTTTATCAACGCTTTATGATGCCTCTCAACCACCAGGCAGGCATACATGCAAGGTACTATATACCGATGAGTTCTATAGTGCAGCGCATCTCTTTTTTTGTCTGATGTCACAAGAACCGTTGTAAACAATCTGTTTCCAGATTTCCGCCCTGTCTACGATCCTAAGATGGCTAAGATCTTGTGGAATACACTATAAACAGTCTGCCTGTTTGCTATGCAACAACATAATAAAGTTTCTTTTGTTTTTCGTTCAACAAAAGATCTCCAAAAGATGCCGCTTGTACACTGAGTTTTTTGCATATGTTATTTCTCGAAAATGAAGAGCAACCTAGGGGAAAAAACTTCAATGCAATGTTTCTCAGCTAAAGTAAAGCCCACACACCAAAATTCAGCTATTTTTGGGCACTGTCTTAAAAATCTAGGGGACATTCTTACCTGTGGCCTTCTAAAACTGAAAGGATTAGCTCTATCAATCATCAGAAGGAACAATAGAATATATAATATTATGTAATTATAAGACAAAAGATATTTAATTTTAGATAGTATAAATCTACTTAATGTCCTATCACAAATGCTGTTCTCTGATTGGCTACGCTTAGTCACTATCTATCTATTCTGTTGTAAATAGTGAGTAGCGTAGCAGTGTGAGCTTGTTAACAAAATGATGGCCACCTCTATAGAGATCTCAAGCTCGTAATCTAATTGGTAAATATCATTGTTCAATACAGAAACAACTTCGGAAGAGAAAACGTAGTGATCAACAAGGCACTATGCAAAACATGGAAATTAAGGTTTGTACACAATTACTATAAAAATAATATTCAACTGTAAGTATTTAAGTAAGGCAATGTTACTATATACATACAGTAAATGAAAATGCAGAACTTTTTTGCTCTGGAATTCAGACAAGTTGAAAAAAAAAGTGACCAGCTTGCTATCAAGAGTCAACAAAAATATTTACTTGACAAAATTAAGGAGGCTCTTCATAATTAGATGTCTGAATCATTACAATTTAATATTGTTTTGATTAGTATTCTGTGATGGTGTGATAGAGCTTTAGTTTCTCTTGATCAGCTCTCATTTGAATATTGCTTTTTGATATTCCAGTCAAGAGGGTACATGTACATGTGTAATCAAGGCCTCCATGGTCGAGTGGTGATCCATACCCTCAGTCAACATCTCAATTGGTACTTGATCGACATTCTAATTGATACTCAGTCAACCCTTGATTGACACTTGATTAACAGTCGGTCTATAGTTGGTGGAATATCAACCAACTGATAGGCATTAATCGAAAATTAGTCGACTGTCGACTGAGGTGTGTCGACTGATAGCACTTGTCCATGGATCCCTTTAGTTCACACAATCCATCAAGAGGAGACATCCAACTATAATATTAATAATATTTTATTGTAATGCATCTTGTTTTAGACAGTTTCCCAAAGTGGCTCAAAATAATATAAAATATTCAACTTAAATATTATAAAATTACCACAGCACTTAACTTCAATCAATCACTTCACAAGCAGCAATGTACTCCTAAAACTTGTTCATATCTCACTGAGGTCCTGTTTAGTAAGGGTGGATTTGCACATTCAACTGAATAGAGTAATTGAAAAAGTTGACAAATATTATGGTGCATTAATTATTGCTTCAAAAAAGACACTTTCATTTTGTGCTTGGCACAAGTAACCTACATTTCGGTAAGATCACAATTTTTAAATGCAATTGTCTCAATCTGTAACAATTACATGTACCACTGTAGTGTTATTAGTGGAAGAAGCCTATGAATATTTCAGTTGCTTTAAATATTTATTATTAATATACTTTATGTGACAAGCCTAATTCATTTCATGTTGTGTGGAATGATACATGTACACACTTAAATTACGCAGCACTGAAAATGTCAGGGTGAAGTTAAAGATAATTTTTTAACAGCTTATTTGTCTGAAATGTTTAACACCAGAACATGCAACCTCTACAGTACAGTACCTTCAAATGCTTCATTATATGACGACACTTACACGTGTAAATTTGACAAGTGTGATCTGATTATTGTGTGCCAGGCCATCCCAAAACTGCAGGAAATTAATTTTGGTCCCTCAGAAGTGGCTAGTCTACAATAATGTATTCATTGAAAATGATATGAAATGCTTTGAAACATCATTTGGGTTTTACCATGGCACGTGGGAGAAATATCTGTGGTTTTTCCTGCCAGTGAGGTCATATAAAAGGAAGGAATTAGCTCATAAAATGTCCTTCCATTTCAAGGTGTATTCACCTATTTGCCCTTTTCAGCTGCAGATATCATGTTGCATTCCTGTCTACTAGATCTAAATTTAACCTCCAAAAAATGACACCCTTGTCTAAATTCCTCTCATCAAGTTTCATTCACACAAATGAGATCAACCTCTGAATAGAATAAGCAGCACATATGATTTGGCTCTAATCCAAAGAACTATGTGTTACACGTAGGAGAGCAAAGCCTTTGTTGAAAGTGAATTTTCCAATGCCTTGGATGTGATAACTCAGAGTTATTTGGTAGACAGATTGCAGATTGCTTTCTGTTTGATAGTATCAGAGACATCATCTGTTCAGAATTTCACCCTTGCCTGAGTCTACAAAAAAGCTTGGATTTTCTTATTAACTAGAAACATGATTAAGCCACTTCTTCGACGCCATAGCATCTCTACTGCTGCACAGTTTTTTGAACCGGCTCCTTCCCCAACAAGAGCAGTTATACATCAGGTGGTAATGTTACAAGAACTTACATTTTTAATTTTCATCAATTGAAAATGCTTGTGTGTTGTTTGTATATTTGAGAACAAAAACAGTGGCTTGATGAAATTCATTGTTTCTGTCGCAGGAGCCCACAACCAAGAAGATTTGTGCGGTATCAAATATGACAACCTTAGCTGATTCATCACCAGCTTCAACTAAGAAAGGGGTCTTAGTGCAGGTTTGCTTGAATATTGGTGTATTTAATTCATGATCTTTAATATTCTACAGTGCCTTTATTTTACATGTATTCCCTTGTCAGTGAAAATGTAGATTCATGTTACAACTCCTAATCTAAACCAAACAACTTAAACATTTTGGGCTCAATTGCAATCAATCAACCCAAATTCTAGATCTTCTAAATTATTAAGATTCTGTTTAATGAAAATAAATGTTTTCTCAGAGCCCTGAGTGTTCTGCTGTGTTAACAAGAAAGTATTCCTTGCCTGGCAAAATTAGGTTTCTTTGCTCTTGTTAATGTTTGATTCATCACAATGGTGAAAGGCCGGCATCTGGCTTTAGACTAGCTAGTATGCTTTGTACTGTAGTAAGGTCTTTGTCTTTCATTAGTTAATTAACAGGTTATCAGACTGTCCTGTTGCTAAATGCTTTAACATGCTGTTTTGATTTTAATACCATGTAACAATCAGCAATTTGCTTTCCAGCGCTCAGTCAGTTTAAGATCAAGCCTAACAGTGAAGGATTCTGATTTTGCTAAGAGGTACCGACTTCTGCCAACCCCAACAAAACACCGGCCCAGCAAGGTATGTATCGCGTCAATCATTGAACATGGATGTGGCAACATATCATGCATATATGTATCTCAATTACTTAGCTTGGTTGTCACCTCCTTTCATTTGGGAGCCTTTGTTAAACTGTTTGTAAATTAATAAGACAAAGAAAACAAAAACATCAGTCTGGAAACTTTCTTTCCTAGCACTTAAAACCCCAGCTTAGTACCTAGGTCAATGTGAAAGTGAATTAAATTTTAACCTTTTGATGAATTCCACTGAGATTAGAAATAGCTTGATACTTTTATTAGGAAATTGTCATGCGATCTTACGTGTGTATAAATTGTGATCTTGATTGTAAAATAAATGCTGGGAGGATCCTTTTCAGAGGTGATATGCGTACAAAATTAATTTTAGTTCATCAGGGACTGATGGTTTTATAGGGATCACATGCAATTTTACAAATTAGTGCCCCTTGTTACAAGGTTATCCTCTAAAGTAATCATTGAAAGTTCTTTAAGCTTGCCATTTTAATGAATTTAAGAGGCCAAGCATTTGACACCAAAAATTTAATTAACTCTGGATCAGGCTTGAGACCATTATTCTCGCTAGATGAATGTAGTAGAAACTTTCAGATTTAACTATTTTAAATAAATCATAACATTTTTTCTTTCCATTCTATTATTGCCTTATCTGTTGATCCTTATAACCATGCACATTCTTGTTAATAATCATGATTACTTTGTAGCAAAAAATGAATACACAAATACATACACACTTTGAGTGAAACATATTTAATTATTGAGGTTGGAATTCACATTACTTGCTTTACAGTAACAGATTCTTAAAGCAAAGTAAATTTGCCTAATTCAAAATTCAGGTGATAAGCTGGAACACTTCTCACAGGAAGAAAGAGTAATTAAAGAAAGTTATGTTACTGTGGCAAGTTTGGCAAAAAAATTATATATGTTGAACAAAATAACTTGTTTTGCTTGTGACTTTGAATAGTTTAAACCGATCTGCTTACAGTAGCTACATAACATAATTTTATGCAGTTAAAAATTATCGATTTATTTGAAAATTGCAGATTTCATAAATACCTTGGTTAATAAAAAATACGTAATGAAATTTTAATAATGATTACTGCTTGAAGCTGTGTCGTGATAATTATCAGATAACTTTCGGTAGTAACCAATACCTATATGGGGTCTGCTGTGGTGTGCAAGAGAGCAAAAAAGTAATCATTTTATTTCCTTTGCTTATGATTCCTTGTTTTATTCCACCATCCATAAATTGAGAATTTTCATTATTTTTGTTTTTTTCCTAATTTTAGTCATGGAGTGACACTGTTTCTAATAATGGTATTAGTCAGACTCTGTCGCAGACTGAAATCAAACGACAAGAGGTAAGTGACAGACAAGTATTTTCTATTTTAGCGAGATCAGCTTGTCAACTTGTCTTGCTGTATCATTAAATTTAAAGAAAGTACTTTAACAGTCTAAATGAAGAGAATCAGTCAGTTTGAATTGAAAGTAAACATAAGTACTGCATACAGATAGTGGCGAAAGTATTTGGGTTTTTTCATGACTTGAAGTACAAGGTTGCTGCATGGTGTAATTTCACTTTCCCACTGGAAAAACAGGGTTGTATTACTAGTTAACTGGTTGCGTACACCGGCAGTGACTGAACAGAAAGAAAAACCCAAGCATATACCTGAAACAAGCAAATGATCAGTATTACTTCTACCATGAAAGTAATCTGTTTAATTAACCTGAACAACATTCCTGTTAGCCTCTTTACATTTTGCTTTCATATTATAATGGTTTTGGGTTTTTGCTGATGTCAGTTTGTTTCAATTGTTGAAGTCTACAGTTTTGTTGTTTTGGGTTTTAGTGCCTGCCATATCTTGGGTCTTAACAGCTGGGAGATTGTTGTCCTATTTTGCTCTGTCCCCAGTCGCACACACCAAAGACAATGAACTAAAAAATGGAATGTATGGTCCATAGGTTTTCCCATTGCGAAAAAAGAGTATAACCAAAACAACTTCCTGGCATGGTAGTATTTTGAATACAATTACAACAGACGTTTGAATGTCAGTTCAAAGCAAAATAACACTGCTTTGAGCATTTTTATGAGGACTTACATAGCTTTCTGGAGAATGGTTGATCTTAGAGGAAATATGAATTAAAGTGAGTGTTTCAAATAATATTCAAACAGTTACGGTGCTATGAGTAGTGGTTTATGAGTACAATGAAGTGTGATATAGTGAATAGGGATTATGTGTATTAAAGGCACCCACTGTCGAGTGTCAATCAATCCCTTGATCAACACTCGATTGAAATTTTGATCTATACACACTCCATGGACACATCAGTTGATTTAATACTTTATCAACACTCCATCAACTTCTCAGTTGAGTGTCCATCAACTCATATACAATTCAAAACTAGGACTCTTGACCAAGGTGTCGATGGTGTATCAATGAAGTGCCAATTGGGGGTATTGATCAATCACAATGCTTGACCACATGCCCATAACAGAGGATACAAAATCTTAAAAAAATGAGAGCATTGATAAAAGATCATGCTTAACCTATGGTAAAAGTCCCTTTTGAACAAGTTAATCTTTTCTAATGGCAGGCAATTTATGAAGTTTGTTCTGGTGAGGAAAATGTTGTTGCTGATCTAAAGATGATAAAGGAGGTAAGATTTTACATGTCAAGATACAGTTGTCATTACTCAAGTTGAGAAACAAAATGCCCAACTTGCATTAAATATAAACACCTTTACTTAAAATACAAGTGTGTTGCAAAAAAAAAAACTAAAAACCAAAAACCAAATGTGACACTTTGGTCAGAAGAAGGTTGACAATCAGGCTATTTCATGTATCAGTTATGGCTGCTTATTTGCCACGCCCCAAAAAAACAATGGTTATAGAGAAAGAACAAGATTTTAGTGTGTATTGCATAACATATGCAAAAAAACCAAGTCCAAGTCTTTCTTCCTGTAGCTTTTTCTCTTAGGATGCAACTTCATTTTGAAGTGTATTTTGGTATGTAGAGCAGTGGATAAAATTTTGGTGTGAAGAGTCAACGTCTCAAGGAGCCATCTCTACCAAATAAATGATACAAGGTTTTCAACTCCCTGTAGAAAGCAATAATAGAGATTGATCTTCTATTTGGCCAATGTTTGAAAAATGTTAATATTATATCTGGCAATGCACAACATAATACCCTTTTGAACTTTAGCTAGTGTCGGATCTCATTAAAACGGCGGAGCTCTTGCCAACCACCTCTGTTAGGCTGCTGTTGCTCTGATGATGACATTACCAATGGTTATGCGCACTTAAAATTTGACGGCATTCATTAAGACCGATCTTTTTTCACAGTGCATTTATTTCTGTTCTGAATAATTTATATAACTACTTTCTTGTACTAAAACGTGACTTTTTTTGATTTTTGTTTCTTTCCAGGTTTATTATGCTCCCATGTATAAACTCAAGCTTATGAATGAATATGAATTCATGAAGATCTTTGGTTGTTTAGAAGTCTTACTTGCCCTTCATCAAGGTATAAAACACTTAACAATAAAATAAATATAACTTTGAAGCTGTATACTTAAAATCTCAGGTTAAATCTTGTAGGGATCTTTACAGTTCTTCAAAGATCTGCCAGAGATCCTAAAAGATCAAAGGGTCTTAGGAAGATCTTAAAAGGTCCTTTATACTATAAGGCAAAATCTAAGCAAAGATATTTTCAAGGATTTCATGAAAATTGTATGACAATCTTTAAATAAATTTTTTGCTATGATCTTGTGCGGATCATTGCAAGGTTGTTAAGTGATCATTGCTTAAGATTTGAAAATGCATGCAAGATCCTTCAAAACCTTGAAGATCTTTGCAAGATCCTCAATCATCCTTACAAATTAAAGATCTTTGAAGATCCTTGATTCAGGGGTCTTAGTTAGAGTTCTGTGTTTAGTCCAGGAATGTGTCATCAAACCCAGCTAGGACTCAAACAAGGGAGGTGTGGTGCACTTATGGTTAGTATGCTCCACTTTGGATTGAATGGTCTGTGTTCAAGCCCTGGCTAGGGACATTGTGCTGTGTTTTTTGGGAAGGCACTTTACTCTAACTGTGCTCTCTTCACCCAGATGTATGTGTTGTAGTTGAAAATTAAGTAGAGGTAAAAATAATTTTAACCTAGTTTGATTCTCAACTTCCTTTGTCTTCTAACCCTAATAAGGGTTAAGAGACAAATTCAATTTTTACCTGAATTTCATTTTTAACTGCAACATAAACGGGTACTAGTAAATTTAATGCTGGGGGTAACCCTGTGGTGAAATAGCATCGCATCCAGGGGGGAGTAGAAATACCCCTAGTCGCTTTGTGCTACAGAAACCGGGATAAGCTCCAGCCTGATCATTAGGCCACTTGGCTCGTGTGTTGACTTAACCTTACCTTTAAAATAGCAGGGCTCAAACGTGTACTGCTCGATCGAGTGTCTTGTGCACTAATTATTAAAGCACTCTATTAAATCCATTGATCTATCTCTCTTATTTCAGATCTTCATACAAAACTCAAAAATGCTAGATCCATTGATGGCACAACAGACAGTATAGGAGATATCATGTTAAACTGGGTGTGTACAGCATTTCTTTTGATCTGTGTTTAACCTGCCAGTTAGAACCTAAAATAAGTAACCTCGATCACAGGACAACTAATTGCCAGCTCTCACCAGATCCACCCAGGGGGAGGGTACTCCCTCTGACCTCTACAGGGAGGCTCCGCCCGAAAGGGGTACCTTTTTCAACCTTCAGGTATATAAAAGGGTAGAGATTTCATAAGTTTAGGTATATGAAAGGGTAGGAAAATCTTCATTCGGGTATTAAAAAGGGCCTTGAATTAAAACAGATCAAGCAGACGCAACTTATGGCTGTTGCGCTACGTAAAAAAAAAATGACAAGAAGACTTCCTGTTTTAACGATTTATTCATAAGTCTTCTTAAGAAGGTATATGAAAGGGGTGCCTTTTTGCAATAAAAGGTATACGAAATGGGTGTCTTTTCTGAAAAAATGGTATGTAAAAGGGTAAGGGTTGGACCTTGGGGCGGAGCCTCCCCGTATAAAACTTTTTGAGTACCCCCCACTCCCCGGGACCAGATCACAGGATTGAAACATGTTTGACCTCTTTGTTTGTCTGTCTGTTTGTATATATGTCTGTCTGTCTGTTTGTTGGTCTTTCCGAGGTCACAATATAGTGAGAAACTGTGTAGCACCACTGTAACAAATTTGTCAGTTCAGTGTTATGGGTGGCACTCATACTGGTGAAATATCACCGGTATCATCACTGCCAAACCACTCAATTTTAAACCGTTTACATGTATGTCTGCCTGCCCATAGTGTCTCCTGTCTGCCTGTCTCTGTCAAAATTTCCTACTCACCAACAAAGTTTCCAAACTGATTGACAAACTGACCAGCTAAATTGTCTTCTCACAAAGTAAGGGGAGGTGTTTTTCTTTCCTCCAACTGTAGTTTCCAGGTTTGAGATGTTACGCCAGATATTGTGCGAATCAATTTGAAGCCAAGACGATTCTTGATGAAAAACTTCGTCAAGGAGGCAGCGTAGCGGATTTTTTACAGGTAAGTCTTTAATTCAACCTCCATGAGTTGCCATGAATGGTTTACTTTTGTCCTTAGGTTGCATTAGTTTTCCTGTTTTTCGTTAGAAAGAATTATTTATTGCAGAACGGAATCGTCGCCTGTGATGGGAAGAATATAAGAACAATAAAGGAATGGGTAGAAGGGGGAGGGGGTGAAGAGGAGGGTAGGAGTCCCCCCCCCCCAGTCTTAGTGCAAATAACTTGTGGTTGTTGTCTGTTTCGTTTTTCTATTAACACACAAGAAAACACCGTTGAAACTACTTACAATTAAAACATTACATTTGCAAAAGTATTGATAATACAATACTCGATAAAGCACTGCTTTTGCTGGTTTTTTTTTTCCACCTTTTTAGAGCACAAACCAAAAATAATTTACAAGCGCACTGCTAATGTTAGTACTACTAACAAAAAAACTAACGCCAATTTCAGAATTGTATTTTTAGGATACACTACACTCAAAAACATGTATGTAAATATATGGTTTGTTACACATCTTTACCTGGTAGAAGTGGATTACTTAAATGTTCCGTGAATGTAGTTTTAGCAATGTCAACGTCATAGTTATAGCAACGCTGATGTTTTTGGAAATAATAATGATAATAATCAATCATAATTATGACAAGCAGATAGAATTAAATACTCCAATGTCAAAGCGAATGAGAGTTTATCACATCAAAGCACTGACCGACGATTGTAAAACCCCTCTTTGTGTCCCAAATGTTCGGACTCACGTTGCGTGAATATTAATGATCGGAAATGGCCTTGTTGCTTGCGTGTGTTTCTCAAGACGTGTTTACTATCAGCCCTTGCGCGTTCGAGCATGTGAGTGAGTAGTGTACTTATGGTTTTCTTCTCAGAGATGCCGTGATTCGCCATTCAGTCGGAAGCTAGATCTCTGGAGCTTTCTAGGTAGGTCCTGCTGTTCACACATCTCTTAAGCTTCTTTTTTTAAATTTAGAAAGAAGGTATTTCCGGTGATAAAGTGGCCATCTTCTTAGCTCTCACACGTTTGATTTCGTTAATATCACCGTCGTTCTACAAATACTTTCTTAGCAATATTTACTGTGGAGAAAATTGAACAAACATCACAGACTTCAATTTTCCCCGTTCAACTCGTTTTTAAGCAAAACCAAGTTATAAACAATCAACATTGTCTTGATATGCCACCAAGTTCTCCGAACTTGCACGAAAGGAATTTTATGACCAAAGTGAAGAGAATGTACATTTTGAACTTCGCGATGAAGTTTGCACAGTTACGCGTTTCCGCTTGACCTCACAAAAAACCTGCGTTGTTATTGGCGCCAACATTGCGAAGTTTTTATGTTTATCTTTTTGGTTTAATAAAAGAAGTTTTAATATCAAAGACTCACGGAAGAAGAAAATGCCAGAAAGCAGTGATAGAACATTCTAGCAACTGCTACTTTGTCGTTTTAAACTTATTAAACTACACTAACTAAAACAGAGACTTGAAGCATTTAAAGTAATTGTAGGAAGAAGAATTAACTTTAAGACTGTCAAGGGAGTTTTATTAAATTGTGAGGCTAAGAGCGGAAAGCGCTTATCTGTACAATTCAACCAGGAATTTCTAAAACATTGTAAATCTGAAATGAATTTTTTATAGGTTTCTTTGAATATAGTATTTATTTATAACAATACGAGAGAAATACCCCAAAGAAGACAAATGGTCCTCTTATATTCTCATTTTTTTCTTTTCGGTTCACGGACGTTTTTAGCACTCGTACCTTAGACACTATTTGTATCTTTATGCGATCAAGTGAAAGCCAGTTATGATATTTAGAAGTTAATCCCGGCGATAAGAGCTTATTGCTAACAAGTTGTTTATCTTTGATTGCAGATTCGCCCAGGAGTCGCCTGGTGAAATATCCGTTAATGCTCAGAAGCATCCAAAAATATGTGAGTACTGCAATGACTCGTGAGGGTGGAATTTCCGGCTGTTTCCCTGGGGGATGAAGCGGCTTTAGGGAAGTTCCTCTCCATCTCTGGTTTTCCGATTTAGTTGCAATTGATTCCATTTCAACTCGCCTACGTATTTTACCCGTGGGAGGTTGTTTCGTCCGGTGTACCCGATGTTCTGTTCCGCCACCGAACTACCCACTATTCTCCGTCACATTCACTTCAGCGCTAAAAGATTTCAATCTAAGCACGTGCGATTTAGAGATCACTGCAGTGTATTTCGTTGGTTGTTACTTGCGCGTTA
>OMLO01003128.1_pt1 | contig 13651 bp, 7 predicted proteins | sample 1674811 | NCBI WGS metagenome assembly OMLO01 (sample SAMN06265003, study PRJEB25207) | coral metagenome | isolation source: Coral host | place: Mexico:La Bocana,Puerto Morelos, Mexico | collected 2008-11-13
GAAAAAGGGAAAGCAATAAAGAATCCCGCATTTTCCACAATTTGCCATGTTTTTATCGAATAAACCAGGAGTCCCTCTAGGAATAAACCTATTACAAAAACCTAGTCAAAAACTAAGCCGACCCAGTGGGAATTTGACCAACCCAGTGACTTTTTCCCGAAAACCCGGCGAGAATAAAGATTCCACTGGGTCTGTTACAGAGGGGTGTAACAAGCGCGCGGCTTTCTATGAAAGCCAACTGGAATAACAAGCTCCGAGATTCTCTCTCCTTGAAGGAACAATAGATGACTTCATAGATGAGCAAGGAAACAAAAACACTAGAGCGAAGACCGACAGAGACGTAAACCTTTTTTCAAAGGAAGGTAGAACTCAGGAACGTTGAAAAAATACGTCCTGCAGGCTATAAACTCAATGAATTGCTGAGCGATTTCGTACTCACTGTCAGAACCAAAGATGGAAATTACTACGAGCCTATATCACAACCGACGAAAAGACTTTGTATCTTGTCCAGCAGGTCTGATGAAGATCGGAGGAGAACTATTTTATAAGAACTACCGTATATTTTTTTTTCTACATGGGATTTTCGCACTGGTTATTTTTACAACCCAGGTTGTCCCATTTTCTTCGTAAGTTTTCATACTTGTACCAATTCATAATTGTAAGCATCTGAAAATTTGCCGGCGTTCCCATTTATAAATTAAATTTTAAAAATATTAATTATCTTTGCCTCTCTTTTAAACGTCTCTCCGTCGGCAAATTAGTGTGTAGACAAAATAAAATTAAAAGTATTCAGTTGTCAACAGAGACTGAATATCACGCCACGTTGCGGATTTGGCGGTGTTTTCACTCTTGCACTTAAGGTCATTCCTCCGGAATGGAGGTAAACGGAAGATCAAACTTTGTCCATTTAATAATATGGTAATTATACTCCAAGAATTAAATTAAAAAGGGGAGTCACCATACTCGCGGGTTTGAAGGGGGGTCTGGGGGCATCTCCGCTCCGCCGTCCCTGATTTGTGCACTGAATTAGCTATATCTTCATTTCCTTTCATATAAATTTTTTCTTAGTTTTTTGCTTAAAGAGAATAATTTTTACACCAAATTTATACAATATAGGTAACCATAAGAAAACAAACATTTATTTCGCTGTCGAGCTTGCGTCATGTGCGCTAATGACGCGAAAATCGTGCGCAGTACAGATGCGATCTTTGAAATTTGTCAGTCATGAAAAAACCTCAGTATGTATGAAATAAAAAGAAAGTGCTTGAACGATTTAATTTACTTGTTGCGATGCATCAATTGCAAACGCATCGCAACTCGTGAATTCAAATCGTTCGGGCGCATTTTCCATGGGTTAACCTCTATATCGTGGTTCCTCCGTAATTTCTCAAACTCATTAATAAATCATCGAGTTAAAACAGGAAAAACACAACCGTAAAGGAGGTCTAGATACCCGGTCTTAATTAACAAAGATTTTGACGATTTTACCTCTCTGTTTACTCCTTAGTTTTTTTTTTCGATTGAAAGAACATGTCAAACACTGGAGACAGTATTTTATCGGCTATCCAAATACCTCGAATCTCGTCAAAAACACTACGGTGCGTGTCGTATTTTCAATTCTCATTTCGGTGTTTGGATATCCCGAGGAAACACCATCTCTCGTGTTTGATATGTTACTTCTAAACTCACAAACCTCAACAGTCTTCCGAACTCCCTCCTGTAGTTGCGATTCAATACTGCGTAAACAACAGGGTTGCAGCAGCTGTTTGCGAAACTCAACCAGAGGCTGAACATCACCATCTGGAAAAATACTGGAGTTACAACACGTTGGCCAGCAAAGTTATCGTACAGGACTAGAATGTGATATGGAAGCCAGCAAAACGTAAAAAGGACCACAACTATCACCAGCATGCGAATTACACTTTTCTTCGCACGACGAGCCCCTGTGGAGAGATGGTTTGAAAAAAACAGCGATGTTAATTGCTGGCTTGCACTTTCGCGCAATAAAAACTAAAGGTCGCAAGGTAAAGTCTGCATACGAGCCTAAGTGGCCCATCAGGCTGGAGCTTATCCCGGTTTCCAAAAGTCGCAACCATCCAGTAAATTAAGTCAAGAATCTGAGATGTGATAGATGATTGATATATAAGCAACCTTGCCAAGAGCTAGGTTTATGCGGTTTTTCATTCGCGCGTTATTCAGAAAAGTGTCTCACACGATTTTGCTTTTTAGAACTTTGTATGGAGACGACATGTTGGTTTCCTTCCAAGGGGCACAATAACAGAAACATCTTTCATTGAGTTTTGATATTGAAACGGTATTATTTCTCTAGAGTTCCAACACATTGAAAGTAAAAATTCTTCTTGTGCAAGAACTGTTCAGTTACTAAAGCCTTGAGTGATAACTCCCCTCTTGACCTACGCGTTAGTCTTGTCGGGACGTCATTTTAATGTCACGCAACGCATAAACTCTATAACAAGAACCACGTTTAGCTTAAACGTTGTAAAGCGTCAAGTTCTTAGAGGCTTTTATATCTGATGAAACTTTAGAAGAATTGGTAATTTTGCAAACTCGTTCCCAGGGTCTCGCCCCTCTGCCTCTCTTGCCACGGGAGAAAGACCATAGTAGTTTCGGCTGGTCATTCAGATTAATTTAGGCAACATGACATAGCGAAACAGTTTTACTTATAGGTAAATCGACCCGCTGGAATGAAATCAGAGTGATTCTTCAATACGCGGGATTTATATAAATAATATTTTGTTTGGCCTCTGAAAAGTTTAAAATAGTACTGGAGAATTTCAAATGTATATTTGCCCGTGTGTATAGCGATGACCAGTGATCGCCTTTCTTTGGCTTCTGTTGAGATCACGTGATCAGCCGAAAGAGAGGCATTGAAGAGAGAGCCTGGGAACGAAGTTGATTTTGGAAAATGATGACGTCACATAAAAACTAAGAATGGAGGAGAGCTATTTTCTGTATTGTTGCTTGTGATAGCATTAAACCAAATAAATTAACAACGCAGCTGATCAGTCACGGAGGAACGGCGGGACAGTGGTGCGGGAACTTTTACGAAATCAGTTTGCTTAGCCTCAATCCCCTCGTTCAACAAGCCACATGCTCTGTCTAATTCATCAGTTAGTAAATTCACTTTCAATGGAGGAAAAGCAAAGTAGATTAGCGTTCAAAGAAATTTATGAGGCCGAAACGCAAACATGCTAAATATCTAAATATTACTAAATATGTATAGTATATCCAAGTTGTTTCCTAAGACGCGGCATTAGTTAATGAAATGATGCAGGCAAAGCTAAAAAGGTATTTATAAACATGAAAAATGAGCAAAACATTACTTCCGAAAGATTTGGGCTCTTTTATCCTCTGCAATATGTTTCAGTAAGAGGTGGACGAAATGGAGCGTTGATGAAGACTTTATTTGAAAGCAATGCTCAACAAAACTAACAGAATTAAATTTTTCATCTCAACGATGATAAAAATTTAAGCCTTGGAGAGTTTCGTTTTATCAGCTCAGGCTATCTTGCTAAGACACCTTTAGCCTGCGTAGTTGGCGGTATTTCACGCGCGAGTGCTTTTGTTTTGGACGTGAAGCAGTAAACGCGAGCGGCGAAGCCGCGAGGAGATAAGTTAGGAGTCGGGGAGAAGTCTCCACCGCTCACGAATTTCCTTGCGAGTCTTGAGGAAAAAATGGCGGCTCTGCCGTCCAATATCGCCCGCTTGAGAATCTCGCCAGCTGCGAAGGCTAAAACACCTTATAACCATCTTAGCTTTTGACATAAATATCATAGTGTAGTGCCGTCGCTTAATGATGGCCAATGTAATACTTTTTTGGTCATACCCTGCAGCAATCAGTATATTTTTATGAGGAGATGGTCCTGGAGTATCGTTTGACAGTTTCGTTATGACACTCGAGAAAAGAAGTGATCAGCATTAAAAATTATATTTGTCCTAGTATTATTATTACCGGCTGTCTGGTTATAGAAACTAAGAACCTTTTAGAAAGTCTTCCGAAAGTGTAAAATTTAAAAAAAAAATGGTGTCGAACGGCGATCCTGTAAGTAATCCAACGATCTTTCCTTTATAGCATTTTTTCATTTTTTTTTTCTTTTACTCAAAAGCAAGGTGTTGTTGTATACAGAATATTTGACTTACAAAATTGTGTAGCATTCTCAAACTACCGGTAATTGTTTTCATAGGCGTACAAGCTAGGGGGTGAGGTATGGCTGCAGTCCCCCTCCCCCCAGCTACTAAAATTATGTAATTTTTCGGACAAAATGCTCATGATCCGGGCAATTGCTGTTGGTGTGATTTCTAAAACTCGGGAATAAAGTTTCTAGTTACTTTTTTAGAACCTTTTTCGAAAATAAGCTTTAGATTTTAATAGATCAAGGCTGTTGATAGATGTCATTGAGTATGCAAGCTTTAAATATAACGTTTTTAAAACTTATCGTAGTTTTATTAGGTGTGGAAATTGTGAACATTTTTGCTTTTCATGCAATTTGCACGCGCCTACATCCTGCTTTCACCACTCTTGGGGACTGACCATATTTTTCAGGCAAGGAGGTCACCGCCCCCCCCCCCCCCCCCCCCCCCCCCCCCCCCCCGACCCCACCAAGTCCGAAGGTTGGTCTATGTTTATTTTCTACAAAAGGCTTGATTTTGATTCATTTTAAGTTCATCGTTTCAGATTTTCCCAGAGGCATAAATGAAGCAAACTGTCTTATTCACTAGGGAAGCTAATGCAACCTTTAGGCAGCCATTGATTCCTCTTTATATCGTTTTAACCTAAGGGAGCAGTTTCAGCTTTGTCATTTGAAATACTGACTTCCTATATATTCCTATGCAAATTTCTAAAGAGTAGTGTCTTCTACTCATTATTTGTCAAGCCAGTACCTTTCCTTTTTACGACTAGTTTGCCAAAAATTGCTTTTGAGCTTCGAGCTTCGCTTCTATTATCCTTTAGCCATACAATTTGGTATTTGTCTTTTTTCTGGCGTATGGTAATATTATAATGCATATTGAACAAAGGGAAATACCAATTGTAGCAAAGGAAACATCTGTGTAGATTTAAAACACTTTGAAAACAAGAAGTCGTTAAGATATATGTTGTTAATCTTGCAAACTTCAGACCTATATTTCCTGTCAAAACGTGCTTTTTCGGCAATCAACTTTTATAACCCCATTGGATTACTACTTGGCCGTTTTGTAACATCAAAAATAAATGTTCAATAATGTTTTGGGGGAGAGAATTTACACTTTACTGTTAAATTTCGTCTGCTTAAGCAGCTTTTTTAAAAGTTAGTTATTGATGGAAAGAAAGCCATACATGCTGGTTTAGAAGCAATATCAATTTCGCCCACCTTACACCAAAAGTACAAAGGGCGTTGTGTCTACGAGAAATCGATTGATCATCTTGTAAACTGTAAACTGTACTTAAAAAAAAAACAAAAAAAAAAACAGGCAGGTTAGTCAATATATGTAGTTCCTTGTTGTTTGGCAAACACTGCGAAACTCTAAATGCCGTCGGTGGCATACATGCATATTCTCGGGGGGTTAGGCTTTTCTCGAGATATTGTTATTCAAAGCCGAGGTTTCCGTGCTAATCCCAGCGATTCATTTCTTCTTTAGCCCTTGAGTAAGTTTTTTGAGTAAGCTTGGGTAACTGTGATGGTTCGCCAAGGCTTATGAAATTATAGAAAGCAATTGTTTTTGCAAGTAGAACGAACAGTGTTAGGCGCAAATCAGAGATTATGTTTGCGGTCACAAATACACGGCCGTTTGAAAAGCAGCCAGAAAGGATTTCCGGATTATCAATAGATCGTTTTCCTTATGTTTTAATTTATCTTCACATTCAAGTGCACATTTATCAACGACGATGGTAAAGAAACGCTTATGGATTTTCCTCAGTGCCCTTAAGCACAGGATAAAATAAGCCTATGCTGAATAAAAGTGGGTCTTTAAAAGCCTATTACAAGCTTAATAACTGCTAGCCTCGGGAAATCACTTCTATCTGGAAAACGCATAATGACGTATTTTTATTCTGTAGTGTCTGTGTAAAATATGCTGGAGGTGTTTTTAGATCAAATGAAGAACACGAAAATAAGTTCATAAATGCAGAAGCATAGAAAAAGCATAAAATCAGTGCAAAGAAATTATGGCACACGTTAGACTATGACAGAGATGTTTAAAACCACTCGAAAAAATTGTAATAGCCAGCCGGCATGCATGCGTATATATACAAGTTATCTTGGTTTTATTAACACTACTTTCTACATGTTTTTATCCTTACCGATATAGTCTTGTATCCTGAGCAAAGTATGTTATAAATCTGCATTAATTCACGTTATGAATAGTTAATAGTGTGAAACGATAACAATCTGTCGAAGAAAATCACCATAATAAAACTGCACTAGACGAAACACCTTGTCCACATTTTTTTTTAATTTGCCGAAAACAATTTTTTTCCAATTTAAAAACAAAATGAAGTGTAAATGACTCGAAAGCATTCAATTACTCAAACTCAAGAAACCCGCATGAAAAATAACGTGATATTTTTGGAACTAGATCTAACTACCCTCGTCAACTTTTGATTAATGTGCTATTTACCTGCCAAAATTATTCCACAAATACGGTTTCAATAAAGCCGCCTTTAATGGTCGGCATCAATTAAAATTTTATTGTAATGGAAAGCCGTCGTTAAAAGACCTACAAGTCAAGACACCCATAAGTCTTTGATCGTAGAATGCTGTCTTCTTTGCATATAATCGACGGCGACGATTCAAGTGCTTTATTACGGAAATGGAACGTAGTAAATTGTTGCCACGTTTTAAAATAGCCCGCAGTTTTGACGAGTCTAAAAGATCTAAATGAAAAACAAAATTAATTAAAAAGTACAATGCGACTGAGTCAAATTATGAAATACGCCATTTTTTTTTCCAATGAAGAAATTAACCTACATTGTTATTCAGTCTCTCCACCAGAAATGAATGCAAACTTTTTTGGAATTGTTGAATTATTTATTGTGATTTATTTCAAATTCAAGCATTTAAAATCTAGGGAAACTAAAACTGATGAAAATGGACCACAGAATGAATTGTTCTATGTTCATTTCATATTGACTCGGCGTAAATAATTTTGTTAATTCTAAAAATTTCACGTTTTCAGGCTAGAACAGCGTGAGTTCCTTTGGTCACAGCACGCTTTCTGCATAAATGCAAAAAGGTTACGATAGTAAATAAGGTACGCACGATATTTATCTTTCAAATTTCCGCTTCATTTGGAGTTCACTTGAAGGAGATTTTGCGATGTCTAAGCAATAAAAGTAAATAAATCCGTGTCGCTCGCACTGTCCATTTCCAACTGTATCAGAAGCAACTTTTATCACTTATTTCATCACCGCGAGTATGTTTAGAACCCTTGAGGCTAGATTACAACACTCAACACTGTATACACTAGCTTAGGTCAACCCCTGCTAGTAAAATGACTGAATTAATTCTTCATAAGATCAGGAAACCGGCCAGATCTGTCTTACTTAATAAGAAGAAACCGAAAAAGGAGTGCAACACGATTCTTTGAGCCTATAATCCTTTAACCAAGAAGGTTAATGGATTTCAATCTCAATTAAATTGCTCTTAGTACCCACACAAATTTTAAGAAATTTTGTGGTAAAACAACATTTATATTTCAGTTGTCATGGTAAATTCTAAAGTAAGAACTAAAAGATCCCTGAGGGTAGTGCGCCTTGTCAATTCCACTTTGAGTTTTTAATGTGTTGATATGGAGAGATGCCCTCGCTAGACGTTACAAGAGAGAAAATATATTTTTGAACACGGATCTTGATAAATATGCTTTCATTTAGGCTGAGCCCACCTTCGATTTCAATTCCGGTTGCATAAATAACAGCATTTTACAGGAATTAATTAACACTTCCAGGATTTGTTTTCGTTCCAGTGGGCAAAAGTTTCCACTTCATGGGGATCGTTGCTTTACCTTTATCTATAGTTTTAGCGACCATAAATTGCTTTGTTTACGTTCTTGTTTAAAGGCCCTTGGCGATACCCACTTTTTAACGCTTTTACTCTCATTAAAATGCAATGAAAGAAAGTAAAGTGCTTGCCACGATGCGACCGCGATAAACTTTGTTTAAAGAGCAATACCGCTCCATTTCCGTCTTGGCGATAGTTCGGTAGAATACTAACGAACAGAAAAATGTCATGCTTGTAGAAGACAAGCAGTCAAATTATCCATTAACAGAGAAGTCTGCGAATTTACATAAAGATATTGATACGGAGCGTGTAACTATCTTGCTAAAACCAACTTATAGAAAAAACAATCTCAAGTGGACATTTCAGAAAGTAATATTCTTTGGGTCCAAACACATGGTTCAATCCTCCGTTTTACAAAATAGTTTGGCGGTGGTGTGAGTCTCCATGACGAGCTAAATCTTTTATTGTTTCAGTGCCGGATCTATTATGGCTAAATTTCTTCGAACCATTGTTTTGAACGCCATTTTAATCTTTTTTTTTCGCCTTTATTTCAGTTCTTCTTAAATGATTCTGTTGTTTTTACAGTTCTTAAAGCTGTCACAATCTACTCGGTTAAAATACGAGTGGAGAAATCCCAATCATTAATGTAAATTTAGCTTTGGAGTATTTGTTTATAGATTAGAAACTGCAAACAGACGTTATGAATTAGCTACGAACGCAATTTTTTTTTCTTGCTCAACATTCACAGGGGCCTTTGAGAGGTTTAAGAAATTTCGTTTGATAAATACATTGGGCAAAACCTACTAAACAAACTTGCTTTTAAAGGTCAGTGAGTCGCTCTTTAGGCAAGATCTGGGCGAGAAACATATGTAATGTAAATAATACAAAATTCACGCGTTTTGCTATTAACAGATGCTGCATCCGTACACATTTAGCCCCAGTTAACAGATTATTTCCAAAACCAGACAGCAAAATCTAAGGTTCTGCTACCAACTAAATATTTTGCTGTGTATTTGTAAATATTCTTTTCCGTCTTATCTTTGGTACCTTTTCGACATTAAATTGCGAGTTAAAATGTGCGCGGCGCATAAATAACGAAGTAACAGTAACGTGTTCATAAGCCAGGCACTTACCTTCCTGAGCCGATGATTCCGAGGTTTTGAGGTTGTAGCAAATTAGAAAATAGAGAACAGATATAGCGATCAGTGGTATTAAATAAAGCGCCACAAAAAGTATCACCGTGTAGATTTCTTGAGCATTCTTGTTAGGCCATTCTTCTATACATTTTCTTTCTTCCGTCAGAGTTTGGTAGATCATTAACGGGATTGGATAGATAAAAGCTACGAGCCAAATCGCTGCAATGATCATGAGTGCATGTCGAGTGCGAATTCTGGGAAGCAGCGGATGAACTATCGCTCTGTAGCGGTCCGCCGCGATTGCTATAAGCGTCCCGACGGAGGAGAAAATCGTGAATGCTAGTATGAAAGGGATTGCCTTGCAAAGAAAAGCACCAAACGGCCAGTAACCAAGCGTGGAGTACGACACCGTGAATGGAACGTTTATGAGCGTCACTGTCAAATCTGCAACGCCCAAGTTCGCTATGAAGAGATTGGTGATGCTTCGCATCCGAGGATTTCGATAAGCTAATATGACGAGAGCGTTCCCCACAGTGCCGACAATACAAATGACACCGTAAAATACAATCCTCAGCCACTTCAAGGTAATCGAATCTAAGTCGCCACCTTCGTCCTGCGTTGTTGGAGGCATTATCGAGGTCACATTGCTGAAATTTCTTTGCGGCGAGTCGACCATCATAGCAGTTGAAAATTAAATCGTCACTGAATTCAAACGGCCCGTAGTCTCTTCTTTAATTTGTGTTTATTTGTTGTTTCTAAGGTCGCTGTAGGTTCCGCTAAATTAGTGGCTCTAAACTAAGGCGCAATGCCAATCGTCTCTTAAAAGCCGCCAATATTGTGAGTAAATCCTGCAGCGGAGCTGAATCAAATAATATTGCCGTTGTTAGTTTTCAGTTTCAGTGGCGACTGTTCTTGCTAGAAGTACTTGTCTTAACCGTCGAAGTTTACAAGAGCTTGCTGTCAGCCAACTAAACTGAACGCGTTTAACCGGATGCCTTGATGTGTCGGACTAAAGCTCGGATCCCTTTTAATTTAACGGAGCTCTGAAGGGAGGCTGTAAATGTCGCATCTACAACTGTGAACACTGGTTGACGTCAACGATGATCCACAGCCTGCGATTGGTCCAAATGAAACTTAGGTAGCTATGATGAACGCAGGGAAGCCAATTTTACTGTTCTTTATAGCCAATTTCCATGTCCTGACTGACTAAATCTGATGAATTTTCAATTGGATATTTAGTTAAGGCAGATGCACAAGCCGACATGCCCATCATGGTCTTTAAACATTATCAACCGGATAACCTGTGCGAGTCCACTCATCAAATAAAGGCAGGCAATTTTCTTTTCAATTAAACCGCCTCGCTGTAATTTCTTCTCGCCTGTCTTCCTTTTCTACCAGTAATTTGTCGTCGAAGTTCAGAAATTTTGCGGCTATTTTCCCACCGAGTCGGCGTGATGTTAGGTTATTACGTATTGCCTCGTGTGTACGTACGTCGAAATTGCTCTCGTGGCGCCGAGGAATACAAATATTCCGTTACCGAATTCTGAACCTGACTGTTTCCGTATACTGTAGAAAAAATAAATGTCCGGTTCCTATGGGTACAAAATCGAAAAAGAAACAACGATTAGCTATTAGTCGGCAGTTTCATTTAATAGAACCCCAATGTAATATTATGCTTTGCGCGCGGCTTCTTGAAAAATAAAACACACGCACTCTCGACAACTTTAAAGTGACAAGCTATCATCACCTGCTTTTGCTTGCCAAGTTAAAAATATTCTTTGCTTCCCCCCTGTGGCGATTAATGAGTTTCTGTTCAATCCCGTTTTGTTTTACCTTACTGTATGATTTCCCAAGTAAAACTCTCTCAAGATATCCGTTTTCTAGTCAGAGTTTGTTTCTCTCGTGAACGACAAGAGTTCAGTTTGACTATCTGTTTGTGCAAATTTGGTCAAAGTTTGCTTGTGTGTGTTTTTTCCTTCGTTTGTACAGGCCGCTAGTAATGTCACATGGGAGGTGAAAGTGTCCCAATATAACGAGGTTATCAGATAAGAGAATGTTATCAATACACAAAGTCTTTTGCCGATAAGACGCAGGATACTTTAGGGCAGTGCATCGGTTTTCCAAACCCGGGTGAATATTACATATTCTAATCCTTGTCAACATTGGAGATAGTCTTAATCGCGAGCTTTGGCAGCTGCTGCTCTCTCTTTTGTGTATGTAGTATTCAAATCTGCTGTATTTAAAGTCTTTCCTCATTATCTTGATTGTTATGTCGCGCTGTCGTGAAGCTTCTTTTTACACCTAACATCCCAGTATGAAAATGTTTTATTAAAAGATTTTGGGCATTTTCTGTCTCTCTGAGATTGCTGAATCCAGCCTCTCTCGCTCTTTCCCTCTCTCGGTAAATAACTTTGTCGATTTAGGCGGTTTTACAATAGTGCATTGCTCTTTCTCCTCTTAAAAGTTGTAAATCTATCACTAGCGGCAAAATTTCATTTTCTATCCTCTCGTTGAAGGCAAGATCTAAACGGATGTCACAAGTCAAAATTAATGACTTTTTATTGCAAAAGCTTTTCCGTGTTAAAATTTCAATCTCTCTCTTTTCTTGCTGTGTAAATATATCTTTGAAAACAAAACTGTAGCAATTGATATGATTTATGTCAAAATAAACTGATGGTAATAAATAGAACCAATTTCATTTACAGAGACTTTTGAACGTAACTACAGACAGTTCTTCCATAGGACCAAACCATGAAGTAGTAATAATGATAATTTGCACCTTTTCATCAAACACACACAGTAGTGTTGTTAATAAAACTTCTCAGCATTGGTCCTGAGAAGCGAAGATAAATATTACATCGATACGGAAAGGACAGAAGAGGACAGGAAAGGGCAGTTTGCATGCTTTTTATCCCGCCGCATGACATTGGACTTGAAAACAGTAGCTACTTAACTTCCGTTTTTATGCTCTAAATTTTGTCTTGAAACGTTCTCGCCTTTGTGGCAGCTACATTGTAGGTCCACACGCACAGCTGTCAACCGAATGAATCAGCAAACATTGTATGAAATGTGGCAAAATTAAAAGCTTCTGCTGATAGTGTTTAGATATTGAGCAAATAAAAAGTCAATCTGATGGACAGACTGACTGACAGCTTTGTGGAATCTCCTTCCCAAGCTCAATGCTTCCCATAAACAAGTAGTACCTCTTTGTTCGAAAATTTTTTTCTTTCTTTTCTAAATCGAATGCCTAAGTTGTTTTTAGTTTTTACTCACCTGTTATTATTTTTCCTTCGTTTTATTTTAAAATTTGAGTAGTTAAGAAGACAAAAGACACTGCTAAACTTTGTCCAAAAAAAACACTGAGAAAATACAATTAATACCTGAAACTAGCTGATGATGTCCTCGGGCTAAACGTTGCCAAATGAAATGGTGGTTCGCTGAGATTTCTGACAAGTCAACACTTGGCGCACCATTTGTAATGATAAAATGTTTATCGAACGTTTGTTTTGCTTTTCTGAGGAAATATTAATTGACAAATTTAGAAACCAAACGCTAATCTGTAAAAATGTTTATGTTGGAGTACGGTTAAAGTGTGGGTAAAATGTGTAATGCCTAATCCGTCGCGATCGGTCGGGAAAGTGAAGATTGTGCGATAATGTATACATTCGTTATGTGTTTCAGTGCTTTTATAAATTTCGTAGGATATGATTCCAAACGATATTCATGTTTATCATGTTAGTTATTCCTGGTGGGGCAGAACATGTTATGCTTCCTCTAATAGCTTTTCGCAATCTTCAGTAACGAGAAAGCTTAAATCTGGATTTGAAGTTCGAGCCCAAGAAAAAAAAAAGAACGTTCTTGTCTTTTCCATTCTATAGTGATATGTTCTTAGGATCCGATTTTCTGTAAAAGCTTTTTGCTTTGACAAATCCGTCTCAATTTATATAAATTGAATTGCTGGGAGACTCCAAAAGGCGTTATAATGATGGCTCAGTGTCATCTTAGTTCCGTAAGACAAGCCACTAAATCATTAAGAGTCTATAAAGTACTTCCATTTTATTGACTTTAATTCCGGCATTTACCTTGGCTGTAGTTCCGTTACCACAGGCCAATTTTTCACGATGAGAGTAAAAGAGTTCCACTTTGTCTTTTCTTAGTCAAAGAAAGAAAAGGAAAAGGCATCAAAAAAACTATATCAGGCGAAGAATTATTTACTGCAAAATGAAGGCACAAGGTGTTTTAAATGCTGAAAACGAGAAAAATTCAAAACGCAAGTCCGAGATAACCCTATCCTGAGTTAATTAAGTCTCTACTCAAGAAACATAATAAGTCAGGCCTCGAACTTTTTACTGCAAAATGAAAACACATGGATGCTAAATGTTGAAAATCAGAAACATTCACAACGCAGATCCGAGATAGCCTTATCGAAAAAGACGGTACTTCAAAAGAAGAAACATTTCAAGTGTTGTTCAGTTTTGGCATACGTAAATTGATTAAGGAAAAAATTAATTCCTTTAGAGA
>OMLO01003129.1_pt1 | contig 13649 bp, 5 predicted proteins | sample 1674811 | NCBI WGS metagenome assembly OMLO01 (sample SAMN06265003, study PRJEB25207) | coral metagenome | isolation source: Coral host | place: Mexico:La Bocana,Puerto Morelos, Mexico | collected 2008-11-13
TTAGAACTGGTTCTAAGGCAGGGGGTCTGTTCATTTCCTAGCCAGTTACTAGCATTCCCTGTTTATGTATGTGACACACAATATCCTGGAGATCTTTAGTAAGAATAACAATTCCTCTGGTTGAATACCCTCTGGTATTAAGCATTGCACAGGGGTTTCAGGAACATTTTCAGCAGGAGAACAACTGGTTTTCATAGGTGGGCACAACATTTTAAACTTCACTTCTGTAAAAGAAAAGCTTTCCTCTAGGATGGTCAAACCAGGTGAGAAAAATCATCCTACCCCCATACATGTAGCTGGTCAATTGGCCTGGTGCCTGAGCCTTTTGAAACACATGATTGAATAGGCTCAGCATGTATATGACAGAATCAATCAGATTAATTTGGGTGAAAAGTAACAAACTGGATAAAATTCATAACAGTTTGTTCACTACAAACACAAAAAAAGCTAAATCACAGTGGAACAAACTACTAATTAAAAATAAAATGAGCCTTCACAACAGGTGTTAAAATTCCATACAACTGTTGAGTTATGAGTTGTGCGAGGGAGTTGCAGAAGCCTGGTTACATGTATATAACTTGGTTAAAGATGGCAACCATTTAATTCTCAGTTCATTCCATAACCAATTTATAACTTCTGTTTGAGGAATCACAAGTAAAATATTATAGCTGTGCAATAAGAGCTACGACAAACAGACTGCAGGTGTTGGACAAGTGCCATCTTAAGTTTAGTTGAACATCTCCCATATAGCCAGCCCAACACAAAGTTATTTGTCTTTTACAAGTAGAGGAGTGTAGTACTGGGATGCAAAAATTCTGGACAAGTCATTGAATGAGGGGGCCTGCTACAAGTAGTTCCAATGTATATCGAAATGCATACTAGAATAAAAGAGAACAATATTTTCCCACTTCCCACCAATGGTGAGTCACAAGCATTTCTAAGCTTTAGCTAACCTCTCCTTCATTGTTCTTCACCGGCTTGCACAGTAAGCTCTTAGTGTGGTAGCCAGTCTGGCGGTCAACCTCTTTATTGAAACGTGGGTCCTGTTGACAATAGGAACAGGGGCACGAAATGAGTCACTGACTTATTTTCGTTATCCAATGAAAAACAATTGCCAATCGGAGCCGATTCTCTGCATGTCTTATTCAGCAACTACCTGGACAACATGAAAGACAATGTTTGTTTGGTTAAAAATTCCCAAAATCAGATGGTAAAACAATATTACACAGTTCTATTAATTTTGACTTGTGCATGCACTAGTTTGGTTAGTTATGTTTGTCCATTTGGCAAGCATCAAATACTAACCTTATCTTTTGCAAAGAGAACACTGCCTGCTTTCTGTTATATTTTAAAAACAGACTACAAATAAAAACGTGAAAAAATCAGGTGAACTTTTCTAAGACATGCCATCCATAACGAAACCTCTGAAAAATGCTTGCACCAAGAAACTATTGATGCAGAATGATTGTGAAAAATTGTCTTCTTTTCATTAAAATGTCAGAAATACTCTCTGAATACTGTCTGCAAAGAACAAGAATTGTGTCAAACAGGTATACATGCAATAATTTTATGAAGTTTAGAAGCTACAGTAGGAGGATAATTTTAATTGACGGAAGATTATAGCTGTTCTGCGCAAAAAACAAAAAGAAATTTTAAAAAGAAAATATTTAACATATTCTAAGCCCTAATTACAGTAAAAAGAAGAAAGAGTAATTTATCATGCGTAATTTGGACTGTTGTGATAAAAATACTGTAGAAATGATTTTCAGTGAAGAAAAAAAACAAACTTATAGAAACGTTACACATAAAGAAATATTTTGGAACGTTTTCAGCTGCAATACCCAGGTAGAAACTTTAGACTGTGACGCGAATGATTGAGGTCAGAACGTAAAACCACAAAAAAGCTGCAATCCTAAAATAAGCACTCGCGGGGATTTTGGCTGTCAACAAAGTACTTGGACACCGATCAGATTAATGCCAAGCGCCTGAAAAAGAAATCCGTCATCATATACACGCCAACGATGCAGCATCCAGACAGTTTTGTCTAGTTACAAGTAGACTGCGCTTCACTGATCATCGAACTCACGATCACGAGACAGAACAAAAGCGTAAAACTACTATGTTAAAGCCATAACAAACAATAAGCGTCGAGGAGCATTAGAAAGTTCAATTTCATGCAAGACAGCCGACGAAACAAAGTTAACACACTTAACTGATCCCCGAGGAACAGTGGGCTTGAAGGAGAAAAAGCACCGGTTAAAAATAGACAGAATAGATTGCAACGCCAAAATAAAGTAATCAATTCGCCCGTTGAAGTGAGAAACACGAATATTGTTTTCTCGAGCGTGACTCGATGTAAATTTCGACTTTATAGCTTAATAAGTCCTGGACCAGTTGGAGGCGAGTCGTTGTGATAACTATTATATCAAATTTGAGAGAGATTTGATAACTCGAAAGATTTTAAAGTGTTACGTGCTGACAACACGATTTCTCCGTAGATACGAAAATGCTAATGTCAATTTCTAAAGCCTTGAATTCACGATACATCAGCTGGGGATCATAAAGAGAGCGCTTGTTTTTTAACATATTAAATATTATTTCCTGAGAGAATTCTTGCGAACAATCGCAGGATTTTATCAAGGTTAACAAAGTTTTCCGGAAAAATCGAAACGCGCGAATATTGAACAAAACGTTTAAGTTCTCGTTTGCGTTTCATTCAATGCGTTTCAGTTGGTAAAATACAAATAAAATGGAACTGAATTAATAGCGAACAAAAATAACCAGCCATCCCACTTCGTTTGATCCGGGCCACCCAATTTAATTTCTGTAAATAGAACATTGGTCGTCGCAGCCTATTCTACTTTTCACAAGTTGCGGGCACCAAACAAAGCAAAGAGTCAGAATTGCATATCCTGTATATGTACAAGCCAAACTAAATCTGCTCCCTTGAATCCACAGCCCGAAAATCAATTTTGTACGGTGCAAGTACGGGATATGCGAACGACTCATCAACATTCGAACGCAGTGCGGTTGATTGCATGGAATCGGGCGCTTGTTCCGATAATTAGTCAACCTTCTACACAACGTGCAAGAAGGCACCGTTTGCAAGGGACGTTCAATCAACGGCGATTCAAGCGAGCGAATGTGGTTTACATACGCCTAAAACCCCTAATGATTTATTTATACTTAAAACGTTACTACAAACCGCATACGCATCGGGGATGTTGACTGTCTCTCCGGTTTCTGCCGCGTAGCCAACAAGTCCCTTGCCCCACGGCACTCGAATCTCTCGTTGCTGGTTGATGAAATCTTTAGATGGCGAATTCGGCCCACCGACTTGCACATCAAAAACCTTTGAAACCAGTGACTGTTTACCTTTAGGTCCCTCCACCAGAAACAATGAGCAACGGTCAGCATTCGTTAGAATCCCAACATTGACTAATATTTTATAACTCAGAGTTGTCAGGTCGAGATCGTTCGCAATGTCCCGCACAATCTCGAAGAAGAATTGTCTTTCATTGCTGTTCTTTAAATCTAGCTTTGTTTCGGCGTTCAAGCCTATCGGAGACGGGAGGCGAATTTTTGACTCAATTAGCGCCCCCAATACATGCTGTTGTCCGCAATTCGGCAGCGATTTCGTCTTCCGAAGTTGTCGCGGACTTTTCACGCGCCTTGTGTTGTCCTCTCGAATTTCACAAGTACTTAAATCCAGGGAATCAACAAAACTGGATGATACTGATTTACTTGAGAACTGTTTTCCTCCATAAGCTATGCCGAATTGTCGCTTCGGATTCCCCTGGTGCTGCGGTTCAGAATACCTGCGCGTTATAGGTGATGGCCCAGTTACTGTATCACCCGCTTCTACATCGTTCGAATTTATAATGTCCACCGTGTCGTTGAAACGAAAATTCTTTTGTCCAAGATTTTGTTGATCGCAGTTCTTAATGAGCTCAGAGTTCGTGTCGAAGACGTCGGTACACTCTTCTCTTGCTTCATTCCATAGATGAACCATACGCGCAGTGCCCTTACGCACAAAGTATTCCTCAGCATGTTCTGGATGGTCATCGAGCCACTGTTCGACCTGGGCGAACGATAAAGTCATTGTTTAGCCATACTTTTTGGTCAACGCAAACCGGGCTGCCCACACATCGCGCTAAAAGTTGAAAGATTCCCTGTTCTGCCGGGCCAGCCGTCACTTTGTCATCAGGAGTGCGATAAAGCTCGGTCGATCGCGCATGTAACTATGAGTGTAAACAAACAAAATTTTGGCTAAACTAGCTGGACGATTCCGCACCGTGCAAGGCTACGGATATCTGTGCGACCCACAGATAATACGCCTATCAATTCTTGAACTCGAATCAAATGCTGCTAAATCAGGCTCTTGTACATGTAATATTATATCACTGCAGTGTTACTCCGATCTGACGATAAAGCGAGGCATGCAATGAGCAACGATACAATGTATATGTCACGAGTCGCTTGTTCAACCGCAGACCGCAGCAGGACATTGATTTGAGCCTTTGTCGTTTACTCTCCTCGCTTCGTCGACTTGTTACACATCATAGGGTTTCCACTGATCGCGAACGCCCCCGAAATACCGCTCAGAACATTGATAATTTGTATTTAATATCGCTCTGTTTCAATAACAGCGACCCCGCCAACCGCTTTAGAAAGCTGATTTTAATTTCACTGCGGTTGTTGTGGTCATGTGAGAGCCAGTGGGCCAATCAAGAATACGATTTCGCGCAAAATCGCAAATTTGTGAAATACACTTTGCCCAAGCTGTCTTACAATAACTTGGTAGGCAAATGGGGAACAGAAAAAAATGAGTCATTTGGAGTTTACAGCTGGTGAAAAAGATCCTATCTCACTTTCTTGTGCTAGTCATTCGTTCTGCACTTCGTGTTCTTTTGTGGAACCGATGTCACGCACATTGTTAGATCTTTCATGATAATTCTGTAATAATTCGATACTAATAATTGTATGAACTTGTTTCATATTTTCTGAGCTGTAGACGAGCCTTACTATTTGGCGGACGTCCGGTTCTTTCCTGGTAAAAAGCCATTCTCCTCAGTTTTATTTTAATCAGTGTTTCATTTCGGCTTTCTTCTCTTTTCTTCCCCCACTTTAATCAGCTTGTATTTCTTTGCATATTCGACTCAACGCGGTCTAAATCTGCTGCAAATTTAATTTGAAATTGATTTTGCAGCTGCGCGACCCATCAGGAGTGCTAGGGGTGAATCTAAAAATTCAGACCCGGTTTCATCTGATTTTCACTATCCTTATAAATTCCAGCGGGTTTCCTCGCCTTCTCTCCTGGCCGGACGAGTCAACCAGACTTATAAACATTGAAATGATACCAAAAAAAATGTCTTATCTTAGAGAACTAATGAGCATCAAACAGTCAAAATCTGGAAAATTTGCTTGTTCCTTATTCTCTTCAAAGCCCGCGCAAAATTTGAAAACGGTGACACTGATACGACTGATGTTGCTCCTTGGGTATACGTTCGCCTAAGACTCCATCTTTATCACCTACAAGAAACTTATATGCAAACAGCCGATTTCCAAGCGTCTTCACCAGCTCACACAATGAGCGGCCTTTACAGGTTCTATCGCTCCGTCTCATCTTGGTTTAAGTAAAAGCGTATTAGGTTAGCATGTGAAACCCACCACAAATCACTGGATTCTGTGTCAATTAGTGACCTTTTTAATAGTCTAAATTGCAGTCCACCCGCCTCTTTGCGGCTTTTTATTTCAGACCACGTATCGGTGTCAAGTGGCCTAAAATTTTAACATTAGCGGACATCACGCGAAGACATGTTTTTCTGTCAAAAGTCAAAGGAGTATTAAACCGATATATCGGATGGAGATAACTTGTCAATAGACGACTGAAATGACTTTGAATCCACAAACACTCATTTTTGAACGATCCACCGCGAACGCGCCAAACCAGACCATCCCGACCGCAAATGTAAAAGAATCCCCATGTTTACTTGATAACGCAGCGTGTTATCTTGATACGCATCACGGCCTTCGCTCCTTAAAGCTATTTCGGGAGTAATTACGAATGGAATCTGCATGTAAACCATTTAAAATATACTTAATGTGCATCAGATATGTCTGTGTAAATCACACCGAGGTTATTTATAATACAGCTAATACATACGATCACGAGCAAGCCTCAGTGTAAAGCTCTTCACCTCTTAACGAGCCTCTTGGACATTGCGTACTTCCAAGGGGAAGAACATAAAGCGGTAAACGAGTACTTTAGGGCTCTCGTGTCGCACTTTAAAAAAGCTTAATGCTCTGACAAGTTTATATCCGTAGGGTATCTCTTGTTTCACGATGATTTGATACCTCAATAGTATACGCGTTACCAAGTTCCCTCAGGATTCAAGGTAACGTGGGCTCTGGCAACGAGATTGGACTTGATAAGAGGAATAAAAGAAGTTTTATGAAGTGGAAAAAGAAGGTCGCTTAAACAAATAAATCAATCAAGTCTAGTGAAATATTCGCCCTAGAACTCGAGTAGACCTCCGTAGCCGGGTGTTTCGAATTATGGTGGGTTGAGCTAATCGTACAATCACCGCATTTCAATTTTTGCCTTGTTTCAAGCTGTCTTTTAAACTATAGAATGTTTCTATACTAGTCCGAGAAAACTGCGTTTCATGCGTTTTTTTCGTGGCACCGTAGCCGTAGAAATGAACGCGGAATCGCCGGTTAATAAACAATGAAGCTGAGTGATGAAAACGAGCATCGATCTGAAATGTATCGAATTGTATAAACACTGAGAACACGAGACTCCAGTTTCCGAGACAGAAACTTCGTGCGTCTTTCGCACTGCTCCCGAACTAAATGTGAAGAGGCCATCAGAACCTGGGTATGACTGCACTGTTTCGGAGGCGGAGCCGCCTCCACACCCGGGCCATCCTTTTTCCGACCTCCGTAGTTCTGGTTAATAGAGACTTCAACACGTGCACTAAAACAAAGAACTCGGGCAGGACATCTCTGGTCCGCTACGCAGGTTAGTGTCAGTACAAATCTGAAGATTTTTAGACGACAGTTTTCATCATATCTTAGGAGGTATCCGTGTCAAACGATGCAACCACACTGGCTACGCCTCAGCGTTGAATTGGAAAAAAAACGCAGCTTCTACGGTTAGGCCCACCGTTCACACTCAGAATCCGGAGAAATTGTCCACCGAAAATGGAGATTTAAAAAAAATCTCTCAACCCTCAATTCGAGGTTGCACTCAGACGATTCTGCATGCCGCCGGGTTGTTGCGTTTCCACAGTGTGGATGATTTCTCTGGCGCAGTGTGAACGAAAAACATGCGTTTTCAGAGTGAGGTATTATGAGGATATGCTAGTTAACGACATACAGATCAAATATCAAGACAACTTTTGTCACTATTCATAGTTAAAGCATATTAGAAGTTTACGAGGGCGCAGAATGAGTCGAGGAAAGTGGATAGAGGATTAGAGCTGGCGAAAAAGCGAGAGTTGAAACTTTCATCGACATTCGTTCTAGAGTTTTCGGCTTTCATCACGGCTTTGTAGGGGGTGAACACGACTAAGCGTAAGTGCAAGTGTTCTGAGACAATTGGAAAATTTACATCAACCTGTTTACAATTACATGTCAGATTACCTTGAACTTTTAAAACTCCCCAGGCGTTTCCATGACAGATGTTTAAAGCATGGAAAATGCTTTAAATTGTATTCTAGAAGAACTTAATTTCTGACGGTGTGTAGTGACAAGGTCTAAAAACAAAAGGGCTGTGTGCCTGTGTGTACATGGTTCGCAGTTTTATAAGCAATGTATTATAAAATTAGATAAATAGTATTAGGCCAAGTTTCCTTTTTTTTCTTAATTTTTTTTCTTAATTTACAAATATGAGCTACCGGCAATCAACTGGTTTACATAATTACCGCATGGCTAAAAGAACTAAAGTGGGCCTTGCAAAAGAAAAATAAAAATAAATTACAATGTTTAGAGAGGAAATCTCATCAGCCTTAGCTGATTTTCATACAGGTCCTCTATCTTGGTCGAATCGGAATTTTGAGGTGTTGATTTTTTGGCTTGCTTTCAAGAGAGTGACCGATTGATTCTGAGGCGAGAATTCCATAGTGGTGCTATGTCAGAGAGGCTGTCCTTGCTGAGTTTAGATCGTATTTCATGGAGGTTCTAAAACGATTTTTAACGTATATAAATTAATTATTTTGGAGTTTGAATATACACTGTATTGACTCAGGGCACAATCTGCGCTGGTTATGACAAAGATTTTCAGCCGGTGTACATATTTGATGTTTTGACCCCAATCAGAACGACTTTTTCCTATTTCAGGCACGATCATGAGCATCAATTCAGTGGAAAATACGTTGATTTGAAACTGAATTTATCAAAATGATCAACATCCACCAAATTGTAAAACAACCAGTATTGCACTATTTGTAGTCGTGTTTGTGCAGCTATTCAGACCCCCAGGGAGTCTTTTGTTAAGACCGGCTTCAACTATGAGGACGTAAAACTTAAAACTAAAATTACAACTCGACTCTCAAATTTGTTGACATTTCCTACACTGTGAATGGAAAAATTTTGACATTAGTGTTCCAATGACGGATAGTTTAATAAATATGACGTCATAGTGAAGTGGATGAATGGCAAACAAACTTGCCAAGAGACATCAGACTTTTATCAAAAAGGTAACTGTTACAGTTTCGTGGCCCGTAAGATCACGTTTTTTTGTCATACCTTTTAACTTGTTGGAAAGATTTAAATGAAAGAAGGTTTCAGGCAACAAAATGCGCAAAGATATGACGTTATCATAGTGTCAAGCTTTGCCATAATAAAAATGAAATAGCTGACAAGAACATGACTTCAAAGAGGCATTCAAGGTGGTAAAAGCGACAGGCGACACGAGCCTAAAAACCAGCGACACAGGAATTTCTAATCAACGACAACAGAATCGAATGCGCCGCTCTGAAAATTCGACAGCAACACGAGGAGCACTAGAAAAGACAGCGACATTGACTCTTTTGGACTTTACGAAATGATTGATTTAGTCTTGTATTCTAAGCTTAATGATTAGGTCAAGAGGAATTTTATGATTGTAAAATTTGCTGGGGAAGGACTTTTCAAATTTCAAATTTTGGCTGAAACGACGGGCACGTGCGCAGTATCCTGTGTTACTTTAGAGGTCTCATTCCCACTGCGGCCAGTCTCAGAAGAAAATGAGTTTAGCCAGATTTTCTTACCTTTGTCTTCTTGGCCAATTCAAGCTCTTTCGATCGTCATTCTTTTACTGGATGCGAGAAAAGAATTTGTTCCATTGTATAAATGCTTTTGAAGATCCCTCCTTTGGATTCTTCCTGGTTGACTATCCTGTGTTTTGGTTACGTTGTGTTTGTTTGAAGTTCAGACGCACAAATGTTCTTGCTTGTCAAAAGCAAAAGGGAAGTTGGACGGCTTGGAATCGCTTTCTTTGTCTAGAAGGGGAAAAGCGCGGGAAAGTTGACGCGGGCTACAAGCTCCCCGGGTGGGACTGGGACCGAAGTAAACTTCCAAGATGTGAAGGTTTTGAAAAATTGAAACATCTGAGCCATGTTTTCTAGCGTTTCTTCTGTTTTTGGCGCAATAATATGACACTCTTTGAAACGTCTGAATATTAGTATATTGGTGGCAATTTTGTACCTACGAAAGAAATCAACTGTTTGAATCAAAAGCTTCGGCATGTAAAAGACGCTGGGCGCGATCCATTCAACCAAAATTTCCGGAAATTTCGGTCTATAACTGAATTTTATTACATGAATAGCTTCGTGAGCGGGCAAGACAAATAGAATCTCGCGCTGTGATTGGCTACCCGAGCGGGCAAGATGGAGCTACCTTGCCCGCTCGCCGGGGATACGGGCTTTGTCCCGCAAGGAAAATATATCATGGTTGGTGTTTTATCCCGTATAATAAATCCTTTATTGACCAAGCTTGTTAGGTCAAGATGGCTGGATATTGGCCAAGTTCTTTTTTGCGTGTTTATGGACCGAGACGGCTCGGCCGAAACGGAAAAGTTTCGAAAAACGGGTCCACCTTTCGAGGTGGACCACTTTACTCGGTTGGACAGATCGAAATTGACCGTTTTATTTGACGTTTTCGGTAAAATTCGTAATCCTAGTACCTCACTGTTCGTTACTTTCTATCGGTGTATGTCCAGTAACAACATTTACATGGCTGTGTTACGCAGTGTATGTTTCGGCTTTTGAAAAACGGTCTATTTCCCGAGAGAGTTTTGAATATTCTATTCGTAATTCGAAAGTGGTGTTTGAAGATCTTTGAACTAAACCGGCACATATCTGAGTCTGCTCACAACAACCCGAGTAAAATTTCTACGCATGAAGCAGTTCGTACAATATCATCAATAAAGTCGAATTTGTCATTCAATTCTAACACGAGCAACAGTGATCAGCTGATCAGCATCCGCAATTAAATGAGCGGGAAACTCTTTGAGAATGGAATGGAACGAGACCTTCCGGACACGTCGCGATCCATCTTTTATATGCAAAGTACCATTGTTATTGTTAATTAGTCACTTACCTTAAATTTAAATTTAGTTGTTACTTCAAGTAAATGAACTTTGTTTTTCAACCGATGCGTTTTATTGCCATGTTTCTCTCCGCAGTTCGTGTTTTATTTCTTAATCAAGCTACGATGGCCAATTTACCATATCAAAACAAAACACTTTTTCAGTGGGTTTCAAAAAGGACCTTTTTCACGATGTCACGGTTTTTAGTTTTTTTTTCTCATTTAAACAAACTTAAGCCTCAATGCTCGATTTATGAAACCAAACATAGTAAAGATATGAAGTTTCACAAGAATCCGTTGTAAAGTCATGGTGATAGAAATTCGGGAATTGTGTGACACCGTCAAAATGGTACATAGGAGGTCCAGAACTTCTCTCTCATTGTTTGGCAGCCTTTTCAATCTTCTCCCAGAATGTAACAAAAAAAAAACAGATACAGTATGGAACATTTAGCGTAATTGAATATTCCTACCTACCCTTTCTAAAAATATTTCCTCTTGACGGTCTACCGAAACAACATATAATGACGTCAAAAGTGCTCTTGAATGACCTTCTCTGTCACGTTCACAACGGTGACACAGCAATTCTTGTCATGCTACTAATCTCAAGCATGAAAGTTGAGAAATAGCCAGAGAAACAGCTAGATATCAACGCTGCACGTTTAGTTAGGGTTTATCTACCCTCAGTATGAAATACGTGCAGAATGCTACAATCTCGTTTATTGTCACCAAAGTTATCGGATTGGATCTTACGAACTAGAAAAGACTGGCCCCACAAGGTGCCAGAGATGTTCAGGAACAACGCCGATTCTTTATTGTGCTAGGCCGCTTACAATTTGTACTTTGCTGGTATACGATTCGTGTAAATGATTTTTATGCGATGCGTTTTTATTCGATGCCTGATTCACACTTTCGTTACGAAGTCCCTGAAAAAAAAAACCGTATATACTTTTCCAGCTGCACAGAACTGACTTTCAATTCTTATAGGATTTTTATTATTTCCGTCATGTGACTGTAAATGATTCAAACTAAAAACCTTGCAATAATAACAATAATAATAATGATAATATGATTGTTTCGGTTTTCGCAGGAATTCTGTAAAATATTCTTGTTATTTACTACAAAGGTGTCCTCAAAGTGCGCTTCTGATGGTGAAAATAGTGCTAAAGGAAATCACAGTTGATTAAATCGGCATTTTATTGGATGATTATCGTGTGTTTACACATGTATGCGAAGGAAAATTATCCACGCTTGAAAACTAATCAGTCTGATACGAACGCCCACGCATCTTAAAAGAGGGGTTTTAAATAATTTACAATGAACAAATATTGAAAATTGTGAACACGAAAACGTGACTAGTGTCATGCTGTTCTGAGCCAAAATAACGTTGTCAAGGCGTATGGAAATAGGAAACAGCGCAAATATGACTGAAGAAACTTAAACAGAATATTAGCTTTTGTGATTTTGTAGTTTGAAAACGATAAAAAACGTGGGCAATTTTTGTTTTTATTATTCCTTAATTTTAGAGGGAAAAATTAAATGAAATCAGGGAAATGTCGTCAGAAAATTTAACTAAAAAAACCTGGAAATTCTGCCACGGATTCGTTTCGTTTCAAGCCGGGAATTAGGCTATTTTCTCGGAAAAGCCGGATTGGTTTACGTTTGAGTAATTCAGGAAGAAAACGTGACTCGAACATATGACGTCAGAGCAGTGGAACAATAGCTATGACGTCATGAAGGCATTGCATAATCCGAGTATTTGAGGAGCGAAGCAAAGAGCATTCAAGCAAACGCAAAAGTTAATACGCGAATCAAGTTTGTGCGTGAAGCAAGAAGAAAGGAAACTAAAATGGCTCCAACTGCACAACAGTTAAGTTCGGAATGGATGACTGAAGCTGAAAAGGAGACAGAAAAGGACAGATTGATACGAAAGAGCAAACAGTCGCCATTTATCCCCATCGGTGAGTTGAGTGATTTTAAGTAAACTTCTTCGTTGCGTGCATATTTCCAAAATGTCTGTCCCCTAGATTCCCGCGATCGTACTGTGTACGAGTTTATGAGAAAGGATCACAAATATTTTTGAAACACAGAACGTTTAAATACCAGTTTAAAGGTTTTTTTTCACACCGGCCGGCGCCAAATGTCGTGTAAACAGCTATTTTTTTTATTATGCAATCGAGAAAGGGCCGTGGAATTCGCTTTATCTGTTACCACTTTACTAGTTTTGACTCTTTATTTCACTGCTTTCAATTTTCCTATCATTAAAACGTACGTGCGTCCAGGGACAACGCTACTTATTTTCGGGATCGCGTGTGCGCGTGTTTTGTTCCCATGAGTTTTCTACTAGGAATCGATCTAACAGGGTTAATTATTCTTGAGTTTTATTTGAGAATGGAAAACGTATCTTTTGGCTTACTTCATTTGCGGTCCCATCGCCTTTTTTTCGTAAGTTACATAAAACGTAAAACAGTCGAATTTGGTAAAATTTAAGGGAGTGTATTCGCTTTCTGACATGGCAAATTGAGTTAAATATGTAAGGCTCTCGGGCGGAAAAGTATTTCGTGAGAGAAGTCATGATTCTCAAAGCGGAACGACTCGGAGCCGTGCGCGCGACAATGCGTTTGGCGGAAAGATTTCGCAGGAAACCATTTACATTGTTGCAAATTGAAGAACTTGAAAAATGACGCAGTAGTTTGCGTGCGACTATCCCCGAATTCTGATGGTCGAAATTGAAAATTCTAAACTTCTGTTGCTTATTTTATGAGTATTAATTTAGAAAATTACAAGCGAATTTTTGGCTAGTAAGTTCGTCAAATTTGTTTCATTTCAAATTTTAATGAAAAGGAAAAGACAAAAAACGGAAAGCGGAAAGTCAGATACTAACTCAGATTAAAAGGAAGTCCGGTGTTTCTAGGAAATAACCATTATTAACAAAATACAGTAGCTGATGCAACAGTACTGGGTGGTTGCCAATGGGGATGTTTCTTGTTTTTTTAGAGGTAGTTTGTATAGGAAATAGCACGGTTTCTAGGGGTATTTGGGATAAATACCGCGAGTGATATTTCAAAATTCACCAAAAT
>OMLO01003130.1_pt1 | contig 13646 bp, 4 predicted proteins | sample 1674811 | NCBI WGS metagenome assembly OMLO01 (sample SAMN06265003, study PRJEB25207) | coral metagenome | isolation source: Coral host | place: Mexico:La Bocana,Puerto Morelos, Mexico | collected 2008-11-13
ATGCATTACGTCAGCATATATAATTGTGACACCACGATAGATAGATAGATAGATAGATAGATAGATAGATAGATAGAAAAGCCATTTTATAACTCGTGCTACCTTACAGGTAGCACGAGTAATTAGGGCTCGTATGTACCCAGAAAATGCAAAGTGCGTTTTCTTTTTCTTCACAGCAGCTCAGTGTATCTTTGTAATTTGGACAATCAATGGGATATTTCTGTTATGTGCCTCAATCAACATGTTACAAAGAAGAGTATAAAATTGAATAGAAGAAGCATCGAAATCTAGATGCTGGGATTTTGTTAATAAACTGTTCATAGCAGGCGGTGATCACAAGTCTTACATTAATCTTAATACTGGAAGATTTTATGTGTATCATTAGCATCGTGTATGGGCCATACCTATGTAGAAGTAATATTAAAAATAAAACAAATATTCAACTAAAGCAAGGCAGATGCCCTGTTTAAAAGCGAATGTTTTATTAATGCTACTCTGATGGGTTTTTTTTTTGCCTTTGGTATTTTGCGGTTATTACACCTTCCGCTATATGGTAGCTTAGATAAATGAACACTAAAGACATTTGTTTTAGTTTCGTGCCTGAAGCTAGTTAACCATGAGTTTGATAGTGAGCGAATTATTGAGTACCATGGGGGCGGGTCATGCCCCCCTTTCGTCGGCCACACCTATGTTCCGGATTTATAACACATAACGAGCACACAAGGAAACATGTAGAAATATTTTCTTACTTTGCTTCTACCCAGTTCCGGCTTCAGTAGACCTGATGGCGTCTGGGATAAATTTCCGAGCTAATTTTAATATTTGATCTGCTGATTGACAAATTTGCCAACGTTTTACCGTATCACTCCAGTGAACTACCTCATGGCACTATCCACACACGCTTTAGTGGAATTGCATCATAACTGCAATTAAAATGCTGCATACATCACGTATGGTTCAAAAAACAACTCTTTCAATCATAGGGTACAAACTTTATTGAATATTTTTTATATATATATATATACATTGGCTAACAGTAGAGGCCTGATCCACTTCAGCCTGTCTTGGATATCAGATTTTTGCAAAGCATTGAATTGAATAGGAGCATATATGCAGTGGCACGTTTGCTTGATTGGGTGGAAGAGCTATGAAGACATTACATGTTGTCTTTTGACTCTTATGTGTCGGCCAATGGTAAATAAGAAAGCTAATCACTTCTTTGCCCAGGAAAAAGTGGATTTTTCAGAATACGCCTTAAAAAAATCATGAAAGACCTGTATTAGTTCCCGAAAGGGTGCATATGTTTTCAGGATTTAAGCGCAGAAACGACAATTCATTGTGATTGTGGAAGTTGTTTCAACGGTCATAGCAGCTTAACGCCTACATTGTGAAGTAGAACGATTTAATCAAGTTACCTCCATATGTGAAAATTGACCTACACCTCGATTACAATCGATTACCTTGATTGCAAAGAAGGAGGATCTCTAAGCTTTTCAAAACAAACCCTAACACCCCCGCAGAGAGATCTTTAGACACAAATGACGATAATTTAATCTACAGTATTTCTTTGAATTCATTGTAGTGCACGATTACAACGTGTTTTGTTAGCTGATAAGATCTGAATATGTGCTGTATTTTTCCGGCTTTCCTTTCACATGGTTCGCTTTAGTTCAGTGATCAGGAAAGCGAGATGACATTGATCACGCACTCATTACTGTAACAAAATTCAAATTGTTTTAGTTAGCCACCAATATTTTAACTACTATTGCCTTCTCATTTGCGATATGCCACAGTAACGCAACTTTATTTTGCTTCTCTGGTCTTGTTACATAATCCAGCCAGAAAGAAAATAAAGGTACGATCTAAACATTTTTAAAATACATCAGTTCTGTAATTTTGACAGATAAAAAGCAGAATTTGCGCTCGCTTGAAAAGATAACTGGGTGATACAAGTCTGGTCAGGCATCTGGGGTAAAATTAGTTTATCGTGCCTTCAAAAACCACTTTTGTCAACAAGAAATGAAATGAAGGTTTTCACTTGCTGAAAATGTTAAACCCATTGAATGAGGATTGTTGCTATAATTTTAAGTTTAAGGAAGGGTTAAAGGGAAAAAAAAAGGTTTGGAACACCACCAGACAGTTGAAAGGACGCTCCAGGTTGGTGGGCAACTGTTTGGTGTACGTCTACCAACTTTATATTTCAAATTCTAATTTTAAAACAGCATCAAATCTTCAAAATCTCTTTTTTCCATAAATTTCACTTATCCTTTGAGGAAAACTATTTATCCTCAAATATACCCAAAAATCACTAAAAAATTTACAAAAAAAGCCCAAAACGTAGATATGTGTGATGAGCAGAGAGATTTTGAAACGTGAACGATATAACTGCGTTAAAACCATAATACCCAGACAAAATACGGCAGCGCGTCTACCAATTTTTTAACTTCTAATTCTAATTTTAAAACAACATCAATCATTAAAATTTCCTATTTCCATGATTTTCACGTATTGAGAAAAACTATTTGTCCCCAAAATCACCAAAAAAATTTCAAGAAAGCCCGAAAAGTAGATTTATGGCATGAGGATTGCTTGAAACGTGAACGAGATATTTGCGTTAAAACCATAATACCCGGTCAATATACGGCCTTCAGGTGTACCCCCGCCTTATCTAACGCGCGCTCCATTTGGTTCATTTCTGATCACGTGATAATGACCAAATCTAAATGTTGTCCGGACTTCTTGTCTTACTAATTTACACTTAATCACTACTCCCTTAAGAAACAGTTTTATTTTCCCTCGAAGATTTCGCGATGCTCGGGAAAAGAACTAACTGTTTCCCTTGGGACCAGTGTTAGTGTATCGAATATCGACGTGCCGTAAGTCATAGCGCAACTCCATTCATCCGAGGATATTTTTGTGGAGACAAATTGTTTTAGTGGAAATGATAACCCCGCAAACTCGAAGTGGCGTTTCTCATGACTTTTGCCATTCATTTCTAGCATTTCAAGTTCTGAGGGTTTCGGTGCATTAGTGACCTCAGCTACTCGTATGTCTGAGGAGATAAGCCGTGGGCACGACGAAAAGATAGCGGTTAATAAATTGGAGAAAATGTTGTCAGATTTTATCCTTGAGCGTGAGAATTGCCCGAGACATTCAGTCATTTATCTATCTTTAGCAATTCTTTAACTCGAGCTATTTATACTTGAGTGGAAAGCGCATTCAGTCATTGGGGAAACATTCAAGGAATTTGTCCCTTTGTCCACTGGCCACACTGAGTATGAACGGGATCCGCGCGCAAATGCCGAAGGTTCCCGTCAACGGTTTGCGCCAAACTCTTGCTTGTGGTCAGCTGCACGCTTTATCTAGTCTTAAAAGCGTTTCCATAAACTAGCATCAACAATTATTAAATGTAAGAACTTGTTAATCTGTTTCTAATTGCGATTCTTTTAAACCGATCAAAACTTCGATGTTCATGATTTCCGTGTTCCTGTCCTATAATTTTTAACGATCCTTTAACAAGTAGTTTTAACCCTGCTTGAAGAGATTAATTAAATGATTTGATGCCAAATTTGAGGTGCTTTTTTTATCGAGTACTTTCAGTCAGTGAAACGAAGCTTCAAATCGTCTGACCTGCATACTTTTGACTTAATTGAATTCACATATGCCTGGCCAACCGACAGTTGAATAGTGCACCCTACTGTGAAATTGTAGTAAAATTTGGCTGTATTGACTTGAGGCAGGGAGTGTTTGTAGTCACTTCAATGGTGTTAAGTGCAAACTGGGTCACGAAGAACCTATTGTAGGTTCATCGAATGAAAATCATACGGGCATGCGCTGTAATGAAACCTGCAATGAAACAACTTTGACTACTAACGCCCTTTTCAGCCAGGCGAGCTAAGTTTGTAACCGCATGTTTCTCAATCCTTCCAGCAATCGAAAAACGAAGATGCCAAAAAGATTATCGCAGTTAGATAAATTTCACTATCGACTGCCCACCGGGAAATATTGCCACTAAAATGCGCGTAGGTGATGGGACGAAGAGGATATTCACCATGGGAAGTGCCCAAACCAATTTCCTATCGACCGAGAAAGCGTGTGATCACATTAATTAAGATGTTATCAAGCGTAGCTCGCTGATAAGTCAGGCTGCAGGGTGAAACGGTATTTGTTTATACGACACTCGCCCAATTCCGTGTAAGTTACACGTTTCTGATAAAACGCAGATATAAAAGGTGCAGTCTGTAGAGTGTCAGACAACTTCACGCAACCCAACTTCACTCCGATCCATCGACACTGCTTGTAGACCTGCAACGAGCAAGATTACCTCACTATTGACCAGGAGATAAAAAGGATAAAACAGCAACCGGGAAGCAAGCTTAAGCTGGTAAAGTACCCGGGGGTAAAGTACAATTTCTCCATTTACTATCTCTTCAGTTCCTGTCATTGCTTCGTATCTTTTTTATATTCGCGAGTTTTGCAAAGCAAGGAAGTGATGACTTCTAGAAAGCCATCCAAACTATCCGATAGCGAGCTCAGTTCTGCCTAGATAGATGTCATGAGATGTGTGCGGCTAAGAACAAATACGGGATAATCCGTTTTTGCCCGCGGGAGAAACACTTCAATTCAAGAGGTGTCAGGCAAGAATATCTTTCGAAGCACGCAAAAATTTTCTTTATCCCCGTCGAAGGTGAAAACAGAGAAGGCTCGTTTGAGTTTCGTGATTGTGTCGTCATTTTCATTGTAACTTTCGTGCAACAATCTCGCGTGTTTTAGCAATGTTGCACAACGTGGAACCATTCCCCAACTTAGCTGTTGTTTTTAAAACAATCGGAAATCAAAGCTTTTAGCAGGGTATTAAATGATTTAGCGCCTCGAATTTCCGTTATCTAATGAGAGTCACTCTTAATTTTACAATCACTGGACGTTTCTTTAAAAAAAAATTGGGTTCTTTCAAGCAAGCTTGCATGGCAGGAACATTTGATTCATCGCTGTCTTTTGATTTTACTTGGTTACTTATTATTTAGGATTTGACTGATAAACACGCGAAAAACAGTGTCTTGGGTTCAGTTATGGTTTTACGTTTCGACCCCTCTGTGTTTTTTCGTTGATTATTTCTGATTGCATATTTTTGTGATCTTGATAACTTACATAATTAGGGCTAAATTCCCCAAGAAGGCTTTCATAATTAACAAAAAGACTTAAAATAACTGGTCTTGTTATTTTAGGAGTATTTGTGGTCTGATTCTCACTGTGTCAGTCTGATTTCAAGCTAAGAATGCCTAACAGTTGGATGTAAATATCAACTTATTTACTAACGAATTATTAAATATTGCATCATGAGCTGTCCACGGAACGTTCTTATTTCATAATAACTCCAAACAATTCGCTTTAAATACACACTGTTGTCCTTTGTAATAACAACAACAAATTATTCACAGGTTGAGAAAAAAAAATAACATATTGAAAAAGGAAAATAACGGTCAATCAGGCCTCTGTTCTTGTTTAAAAAAAAAACTAATTGTCTTGAGGGACTACCGAAAAGACGCCACATCAACTTACTACTTGTAGTTGCTGGCAATTTATTTGACAAAATTCGCCGTAAGATTCTGAACATTCGCGTGCCGCAAAACCAATTGCAACAATTGCAAATAACGCATTTTATTAGAGGACAGAAACATAATAACTTGGAGTTTCACGAACATTTAACTCTTGACCTTTTTCACACTGTGTTGAGTGAACACTTTAATCGCTACGATTATGTTTTGATAATCTTACGAAACGGGGCGAATAATGTTTTCATTTCAAAGCAAATGTCCAAGGGCATGTTTATCGAGTCCGCTGCACCAGTTTGTGATGTCTTTGATTTTGTTTCGAGATCTTTCTTTCTTCTCGCGTCGTGGGTTATCCAAATTATGTACAGAGACGATAATGAAACACGTGTGTCTTATTCATAGTATACATTGAATTCGACGCCCCCGTAATGAAAAACAAATTTGGCAGAAGTTGAAAAATTCAATTTGGATTGTATTGAGGTATTAGATGACGATTGTTTTCGTGGCAGTGTTTGTCTTAGCTATATGTTAACCTTATATCATCGAAGAACCTTTTAAGGCCTTTAAACACGCAAGGCACTAGTTTTAACAAATTCCATACGAAAGAAAAACAGAAACACAACTGAGAGTTTTAGGTCTATGGGTGTTTTTTTTTTTCCTTTTTTGGAGAGCTGACGCCCGCATCGAACCTTCGCTGATCGCTCTCACTTTAGGTAGAAGCCTGAATTGGAATTCGAGAATCTCTTCTGTGTCATGGATCAGCTAGCTGGGTCCGATTAAAAGGGGTTTTCAACGTCTTAATGTTTAATCAAAGTCTAAGAAACAGTTGGCAAAAGCTTCTAGAAATTTTACCTGACTCTTTTTCGAAGATTTCATGTTGCTATTTGAGCAAAGCAGCTTGTTTGCTAAATCTGTCACCTACAGAGCATTTATCTGCTTCTTTAAACTGTAGGATATGAAAATAACATAGCCAAACTTACACTATATTTTTGCCAGTTTGTCCCGGCCCAGTGATCCACTAGGAAGATTTTCGTGCTCCCTTTATTTAACTGTTGTTTCGTATTGCTCCAGAAATGCAAAACTCGTATTTCCCTAAACAACGTCACACCGTGTCATTCATCTGATACCTAGAGAGACCAACATATAATATAATTTCTCCCTATAAAGGCCATCACATCGCATACAAACAACTCCAAAGCTTAAGAGAACAAAGTGTATCATCAGCTAGGGAAAAAACAACCACTGGTTTTATTTCCTAACCAAATCTGAGGGTAGTGATGTTGAAATTTGATGATCAGTAATCAATTTAGTATAATCTAAATTCTCGGTGTGAAGAAGACGTGATGCTTTTAGATTTAAACCGGAGATATCGTCGGTTTTCCTGGGCTGGGCAATTTAATCCTGGTGTTGGTTTGCATTCTTTCAAAATATACTAAATATCAACACATAAGGTGATTAAAAAAGTGACTTTTTCTTATAGCTATTCCCATCAGCACAGTGTCAAGCCTTGTCCACTGAGTTTATGAATTAACAAAAATACTGAAACCAAATCCAAAACACCATGTTACTGCAGAACGTGAGATAGTTCATAGCTTTACGCATAACCTCCAACTTAATTTGAACAATCCAGGAGCACTAGTTCAAATAGGCCCTTCTCACTTATGTTATAAATGTCTTATAAATGTCTGCAAGCAAGCCTGAAAGAACTTAGCCTACAAACTTTCACGCTCTGCATATATCACGACATTTCACGCAAGCTTCCTGGCGCTACGGCAAAGTAAAAGCATTCAGAATTTGGTATTGTTAAAGACTAACACTATATCTTAATTCTCATTCAAAAATTCGCCCCTAGTTAACGTTAGAATTTCAAACTGTCTCATTCACATTCGCTCTGACGAAGGGTAACGCTCGAAACGTCAGCTTTATAACTTGTTATGGTGGCCAATTTACATTTCAATGAACGTAGTTGATATAACCAAATTACATTGTTACTCCACCGACGCAGCACCACAGGCTCTTTAGGAACTTTCACCCTTTATTCATTTGTCTCATTCACAGATGCCTTGTTATCTGGATAGACAATTTAATTGTCGACTAATTTGTGTATTTTAATGGTATAGACATATTCAGTTAACAATGAAGGTGGCTGACGGTGCCGTCTCACTAAAATATACATTCACAACTATACCTATTTCAACACGAACTATCCATGATGTTATGCTGACGTTTTTTCAGTTCAGTATTAACGAAAAATATTTTTCATGGTCTAAGCTGTAGCGATATCACCGGGGAGAGTACACCACACAAATTATTGTTTTCCACTCGGTACAATCAATGTTCACACCACATTTTTTTTTACGAAAAGGTGCCGGGTTCGACAGGAATGAAGTGCCACCTTCGTTTCGCTGCGTTTTAAAAATGTAGAAACAGCAAGCAATTGAACTTGGCTTACTTACTTGGCATAAAATAGACTTACTTCAGATAATATAATGTGAGCAAAAGCCTTTTGATATAACATGTTTCACTTGAAGATTCATCGCTAGTTATCAGTCTTGTTTGGATACAGCTTAGGCCATGAGTTGCCAGAGAATTCATGTCAAAAGAACATCTACAACGTTGCAAGAAAAGATCCCGGAAAATTCCTAGTATTTCAAACACACTTGAGAAATCTGAATAAATGCTTAGTAATGTCTGAGAATCAGTGAAATGTACACGTCAGCACAAGGACCATTCCAAGACAAAAATGATACAACACCTGAAGTCGAGACATCAGTTCCGGTTTCGAGACTTGATAGCCCAAGCTGGTGTGTAGATATGATCGCTAAATATCTAACGGGTTATTTGTTGTGAAAGAACTCATTAAATAACTAACGGGTTTAGCATTTTGGGCAATGACGAAGCATCAACATTCCTTTTATTCCTTTCAGATTCAGCATTCCAGTTAGTAACATTTTTTACTTATATTGACATAAATTGTAAAATGCTCAGCTAAGTTATTAACAGGTTAGAGCGGAGTTCTCACTGTTCCAAGTTAGGAGTTTTAGACAACAGATCTGTAAATTGTTGTTAGAATTTCAAGGTGGAAAAACCCTTTTTTTTTTTGGAGCAGGAAATTTCAATGTTGCGTGGACGAGAATGACTGAAACATCCGTTTCGTTAATCTCTACGGAAAGTGATGCTTAGTTTCGAAAGACTTACAAAAAAACGTGAGCTTACACGTGAAAGTTAACTGTTTTATCCAAATATTGAAATTGCAGTTTTAACGTTATCATTATTGGCAATCGTCTTTCCCGTTGGATAGAAAAAACTGTGTAGAAATTTCTGGAAATCGCGTGCCTGGAGTGGAACTTTGCTGGACCATTTTACGACTTAAAAATTTATAAGTCAGCGTGAAAGAGAATGACTGAAACATCCGTTTCGTTAATCTCTACGGAAAGTGATGCTTAGTTTCGAAAGACTTACAAAAAAACGTGAGCTTACACGTGAAAGTTAACTGTTTTATCCAAATATTGAAATTGCAGTTTTAACGTTATCATTATTGGCAATCGTCTTTCCCGTTGGATAGAAAAAACTGTGTAGAAATTTCTGGAAATCGCGTGCCTGGAGTGGAACTTTGCTGGACCATTTTACGACTTAAAAATTTATAAGTCAGCGTGAAAGACTATCTCAGTTTAAAGTTAATACATACGCCTTTATTTCCGGCTTGAAAGGTATTTGGCTGCCTACATTTTTCTTGACCAAAAAAGCACGACGAATATCAAATTACTTTAAAAATCATGAGGTACTGCCACTTAAAAAATAGTGTTTACCAAAAAAAGAAGAACTACTCTAAGTTTTTTTTTGGAGACAACAGTATTGATTTCGATTCCTTTCCGATTTAATTGGTCTGACAGGACGGTTAATTGATAAAAAAATCAATCAGTGTCGCAAGTACGTGCTTGAAGTCTGTAGTATTTTTAAATATATTCCATATAATTAGACAAGCTCGGGTATCAAGCACCATTCATTAGCAGCCACATACAGCAGATAAGAAATATGCAGGTAGTCTGATAAGGACTAAATTGTCCTAAAACGGCTATATGTTTGCCTAGATATTTGCAAATCTGTCAACTAAATTGCTCAAGTAAACACTTGTATTAATTTTCTAAACAATTTATCTCAAAATCCATGCAATTATGAAAATGAAAAGGTCAAAACAGTAAATTTAAGCCGATTAATTTAAAACAAGTCAGCCCTATTCTAAAGATGGTAAACTACCTGAAAGACCTCCCAAGGGTATGTTAGGTTCTTGTTAAATTTGCACACAGTTAGTGTACTCGACGAAGGTTGATCGACGTTAATATATCGCGTGGTCGTTTTATGAGTTACAGATGTTGTGCATATAGACCTCACAAGTAAGTCCACATACTTGGCGCAGTGTCTTTCATTGTTACGTCACGTAAAACAACACAAAGAAGTCTTCTAGTATTTGTTTGCTTCTTAGTTTAAAATTGGTTTAACTCATTGAAAGTTTATATACTTCAGTTGTACTTAACAACAATGGTTTGTTTGTTTTCTTTCCATTCCCTTGGTTTGAGATGGCCCATCCTACAGTTCCCCTATTTTCCATCTTGCCATTTTAACACAGTGGATTTCAGATTACCAAAGATCTTTTCACGATGAAATCCTCATCGTATTTCCAGCAGATAACAATGTTATTTGACTTGTTGTTCCTACTTTTTGTAACCGCACTGAATCCTATCGGCCTCAATGAGATTCGGCATGAGCCGATAAGTGACCTGAGGAATGCCTCCCTGATAAAGTCTCTCCCTGATAAAGGTGAATGAAGGGCTGTTACACTTGTCACAAGTTAAGCAAAGTAACTTTTGTATGAGTTATTGCGTTTTGCTTGGATGTTTATCTGTTGTCCATCAGAATCTAAAGAGAATCTTATAGTCCTTCTGATGAAGCCTGTTTAAACTTATGGCTAAGCTTCAGTTTTAAATAGGATGATCATGACTAAAAAACATCTTGTTAACCACACCAAAAACCATGTGAAGTTGGCTACAATTCAGCCACCGTGTCCCTTAATAAGCTTGTAAATTATATTAATTTAAATCCTTCGATCCTCGTAATTCCTAAATAAAATCGCATTTCTGATTTGACAATAGAAATGTTTGCACGCTTACATGTTTTTTTGGGATCTTTCTTACGTGCCATATGATAGATTGTCGAGTTGATGGTTTTTGAGGTGAATTGCCTCCCTCTCAGCGGTTTTTTTGAACGAATCATTTGTATCAAGCGACTGACGTTCGCGGCGACAATAAGAAAGAAACATTTAGTAAAAAACGATTTAACAAGAAAGAGTTAACATGTAATTTAAAGTACTTCCTTCCGAACAACAAAGCAAACTGCATAAAATTTTATTGTTTTCACCAATGTGTTAATCTAGGTGATTGCGGTTAGCCAATTCTAAAGGAACCGAAAAACCGGCGCTAGATCAGTGGAGGCAATAACAACTCTTTGAATCATTGCGAACACTTAACTTTCTAGGAAACCACTTATTTGTTATTTTTCACTTTTCTTTATCGTCTGTTGTCTTTTAAGGCAGAATCGGTTTATCATTTATGATGAAAACATTGCACTGCATCGACCTGCTATAATGAATATATTGAAAATTCTAATTAATAATGCCTTTATTTTTGTAACTGTACATCTATTGTGCTCTTGTGGGAAAAAAAATGTACCCTTTGAAGTCCTCTTGAGTACTGCTTTGGTTTTTACTTTTTAAATAGCATGTCAAGCGCACAGGAATTTTCAATAAGCATCTCCTCTTCAGAATTTCATGGTCTTTTTATCTGTCGGTTCTTTTTTATGGGTGTTGATTTCTCTGGAACAAACAGGAAGTTCATTGTTGCTTAATCCCTGGCGCTATGTGTAGATTGCTGTAACGTTATAAGCGTTTCATATATCCTCAATTGTATCTTAAGCGATCTGCACTTTTCGTTTTGACACCACTTGTATGTGAAGAGCTACAGCTAAAGAGCTCCGATCACTCTTGATCGCAAGAGCGCTTATAATCTTTTTGCCGGACAAGTGGTTAGCTAGGAAATCCTCGCGGTTCTAATTAGTCAAGGTAAGCATGTATTTACTGGTCCAGAATTAATGCCTAAGGTTTTTTCTTTCTTTTCATTTTGTTTGCTCTTTTGACCAAACAACCCAATAATTAATATTTATGCTTAAAGTTTGTCTTTCTCCTTTAACCCATGCTCCAGCGATCACATAAACAAAAAAGTAAGCTTTAGTAAAACAGGAAATATCTTGTTATGAATGAAATCGACGATAAACGCCATGGTCACTTTATTCTGCAAAAGATTGATCAATTACAATAGATGTTTGTGATTAAATCTTTTACCGTGAAAGAATTTGCCATCAGAATTTGTCAGATGCAGTCAACAGCCGTTCATTAGTGCACGTAAGAAAAATGAGACTTTGTGAAATGATTGATACCTAGCAGTCTGAGTCAGAACATTTTTTTTTTCGCATTTTCGCAAACGTTGGGAGCCGGCTATCCAATAAAACATTCAACTAATTTGAACCAAGCCCTTCGGTATAATTGAAGTTTACGCGCATACCTAGTCAATGTCTCAAATTCCACGTGGGCAATTTCGAGAAGTGGCTAATAGGTCATCTTAGAAACTTTTCATGTTTCCCCTTCGCACTATGCACGTTCCCCTAACCTACAATTATGAGAAAAGCAAGTACTAACCCTGGCAAAACCTTTCCACTGTCTCACCTCGTGTTATTATCCTTTTTTTGAGTGATATGGAACAGAATTGTAGATGGGCACAATTTATCTCGTCTGGTCAAGATCGGTTAAACTCGGTTAACCCATAGTTACTATGGTTAACCTTTATTAATTTAGTTTTTTTTAAATGTGCATAACTTTGAACGTAATTTTCAGTGTTATATTTTATCTGTTGTTCTTAAATGAATGGTCTGTCCATTAACTTGGAAGAAGACTTAACTATAATACTCTCTGTTAAGTGCGGCTATACATTGAGATAAAATCCTCTACCGGTGCAATGCATACCGGCGACTAATAAAGTTGTGTCAATCAGTATCGTATCAAATGGTGAATGACATTTTGAAATGCTAAGGAACACCCAAATTGCACTATAGCACAAGTAAGCAATTTCAGCCGGCAAAATTTCCAATGTGTAAAATTGTGTTAGCAGTAGGTCTTTTAAAGCAAAGGCTGCAAGTAAGAGTGAAAAATAAAGGAAAGGTAATCCTGGCAAATTTACAATTCCATATTCTATCCCTTTAAATTGATCTAAACTAGCTGCGCATGTCTACAGATCATATGCGTGTATACTGGTCTTCTTAAGTTTCTCGCACTTTTCTCGATAACTCAATTTTAAACCATGGGCTCCATATTTTCTTCGCGGAAAAAAAAACTTGAAGAAAAGACGAAATAGCATCATTTATTCTAAATGGTACACACTTGTGGTTGTTTAAATGTTGTTGAAAAAGGAAAATCACTTTGAAATGAGGAAAAAGCCGGCGTGGCAAAATACACGCAATCAATGGGAAGACGTCATGACAAACCGCGACTTGACGTAGTTTTTCCTGAAGAGAAGTTTGCTAATGGGCGAAGAAATCATCATAAGGCAGCGGTCAGGCTTGAAATAACTTTAGTTACGCTTGTTTAAGCAGGAAGTCCCGTATCAATCCGCTTCATGTCGAAACTACTAAAACGAGTGTTCCTATTTACGTTGTCTTCAGACATGTTTAATCAGTTTGCTAAATTTAGGTCGGACACAAATGTTGAACTTCCCATGAGCCAATACTGGCTGATTCAAGTAAACAAAAGTACGCCGGTTGATTTATGATTTATGATCTGGTCTCTTCGAACAGTCTCAAATGATTTGAGCATATTTCATGAGAAGTTACCCGGCTCTACCCAAGAAAGGCTGGGCGTCTGGGTCCAGTTTTGATTTCTATTAATATTTATAGCGCCTACATTTACTGAGCCACCGCGCACCGGTGGCTCAGTCGGTTGAGCATCGGACTGTCATGCGGGAGGTCGTGAGTTCGACTCCGGCCGGACCA
>OMLO01003131.1_pt1 | contig 13646 bp, 7 predicted proteins | sample 1674811 | NCBI WGS metagenome assembly OMLO01 (sample SAMN06265003, study PRJEB25207) | coral metagenome | isolation source: Coral host | place: Mexico:La Bocana,Puerto Morelos, Mexico | collected 2008-11-13
ATTTCAGTCCTAACAGAGAGCGATCCCGATTCTGATTATTGTTCAGTCAAAAGCTTTAGTTCCTTTCAACGTTTGGAGAGTTAACAATGCCATTTAGTTACTTTTTTCTCTGGGGGGGAGGGGGGGGGTATCGCATGAACGTTTATTCTTTAAAACACCGAGAAAGAGGTACTGTGTCGTCTTGAGGAAAACAAGGCCTGTTTTTTTGCAGTTTCCCCAACTTTTATCACAAAACCGTTTAACAAGACTGTTACTGAGGGTGCCACAGTATCATTACTTTGTGAGGCCACTGGGAACCCAACTCCAAAGATAGCATGGATGAAAGATGGAGAGACTTTGGCCTCAGGAGACACACTGAGCTTTGAAACCAACAGAACTCTTTCAGGAGAATACTGGTGTCTGGCAGAGAATGGATTGAAGCCAACTGTTAAGACTAGTACATATATAGACGTCCAGTGTAAGTGTCATCTACATTCATGGATGGAGACATATTCTAGCTGAACGTGTCCCGCCCCTAATTCCAATTTTGATTATTAAGTTTTGGCTCCCCACGATGGCCTGGACATATTTCAGTATTTTACACAAAGCATAATTGTAAAACGGAGGTCTTCAGAAACGTACTCACTGTCTTGTGCAAACGAGTACAATGAAAATACTGATAGGCGAGTCAGCAACAACCAACCTTATTTGTACTCGTAGTGAAAAAAAACGCTACATTTTATAGACAAAAATAATAATAAATTAGATGGAGTCAGGTGGTCAGAAATTCCAAATAGAGCCAAGTACTTGGAGATTTTAGAATTATGTAACAATGCGGAAGTTGAAGAAGAAGTAAGAAGTAATTTATTGTGCCAAATTGTGTCTGCTAGTTTAAACTGAGTTTTCTGTGTGTTGTCTAATAAGACAACTTTGCTTGTGGATGGGTGTGAATTACTTACATTACATGAAACAATTTCCACTTTCAAATTTACTTAATAACTTGATGTTTCGCGATAGTGCCCGAAATTTTTGTTCGAAATTTGTCCAAATTTGTCTGAAATAAAATTAAAAAAAATTCAGAAAATTAAAGTAAACGTCTGAACATTTTTGCAAGTAGTGTAATGCAAGGTGCTTAATGTTGAAGTCAATTATAATTTGTTGTAGTTCCACCAAGGTTCACAGAAACACCTGTTGACCAAACTGTAAGTGAAGGCGAAGAGACCACTTTCTATTGCACTGCGAATGGTAATCCTGTACCGAAGATAAAGTGGATCAAAGATGGGATGACTGTGGGAACAGGAGACAAACTGACCTTTCAAACCAACAGGAATCATTCTGGAAAATACTGGTGTACAGCGGACAATGGCTTGGATGTGCAGTTAAACGCTAGTGCTAACCTTAATGTGCAGTGTAAGTATACCGAAGCCTATCATTGCTGATTAATAGATCGGTTTTCATTTCAGTGTGGCTTATAAAACTCGTACCACTTTTTTTGTCCAATCAGGAGTAAACCCGAAACCAATTGTCACTCGTTCGCACACGTTTTCCCGCGCTTTGCGTCAGCTACGTATTATTACGTCGAGTTTTGATTGGTTCATTGGATTTCCTGTGCTCTTTGTGATTGGTCAGAGTGATCACTTTGTTCTTGACTTTAGGACACTCAATTGAAAACCGCTCTATACTCTTTTTTTGTTCATAACAAATCCACTTTGTGAACCTCCGAGCTAAGTGATTAATTGACTTGCATGGCAAGCCTTCCCTTAGCAGCGAAAGGTTTCTCACCAGGAAGTCGCGCGAGAATTAAGGCGAGAGGGAGATGGTGGAGGGGCTTGCGGCCAGAATGCAGAAAAAACGTTTTCTAGTTTGTACGGGAACGCTTGCTACGTAATTTGATACAGTACTGTTCAGACTATATGTAGGTAACCATACATATAATTTCGTGTCTTTTCACCCTGTTTTTATAGATCCACCGAGCTGGATCACGAGGCCAACTGACCAGACATTAATAGAGGCCGCTACGGTAACATTCCACTGCAGTGCCATTGGTAATCCTGTGCCAACCATTGTGTGGCTGAAAGATGGGAAAACTGTGGGTACAGGAAACACACTGAGTTTTAAAACGTCGAGGAATCAGTCTGGAGAATATTGGTGCTCAGCTGAGAACGAACTTAAAACTGTCAACACAAGCGTCAATCTTGATGTGCAGTGTAAGTATGAAATGCTTTACAAACGAATTGCATTGACGTTACTGTGCGGTACATGACTTCTTTGCCGTGTTCCCCAACTTCGCAGTCAGAGTCCTTTTTCTCCTTGACTAGCGGTCGGGAAACAAAGGACACTGGAAAGATCCGATTTAAAGTCCTAATATATCGGAGTTCCGCTTGAACTGCGCATGCCTAGCTGACAAACACGTGGTGTTTTACTTCCGTTCATTTCTTCTGTTTTTTAAACCAATCAAAATCGAGCCTGCAACGGAACACTCTGGTCTATTGCACTTTTAATTTTTCAAACATGTCTTTAAATTTTTCCGTTATTAGTAGACATTAGTTTCTGCATTTTTCCCATGCTGTAATTTTGCCGTGTTTGCCCGCAAAATAAGATGAAGAGGTCTGTTTGTTTGTTCTTACCTCTGATTGGATGAGAAAGTAGCACGAGTTTTGCGAATCGTTTTTTCGTAGTTGATGCAAAACCAATTACTTTCCGACACTGAAAAATTGATCTGTATGTAAGGTAATCAGGTTACCTTTTTCTCCTTTCAGTTCCACCAAGTTTTACAGGCAAACCAGGTAACCAGAGTGTAAAGGAAGGCGACGAAACCACATTCCATTGCACAGCCACAGGTAACCCCACTCCGACAATAACATGGTTTAAAGATGGGAAGACTGTGGCCTCGGGAGACCATTATGAGTTTACTGCAAACAGGAATCAATCCGGAAAATACTGGTGTTCAGCAGAGAATGGATTAGATGTGTCTATCAATACGAGCGTTTACCTTAATGTGCAGTGTAAGTATTAAAATATTTATTCTCTATTAAGTACAGTCAAATAAATAGCAAATAGTATTGTTATGGTAAAGTCTGCTTATGATCCCATGAAGTGCCCCATGCTGGCCGCTACTTAACCCGGTTTCCCTAGCATGAAGCGACTAAGTGTATTTCTACTCCCCCCCCCCCCCCCCCCCCCGGGGGCACAACACACCCCCCCCCCCCCCTGGATGGGTCAACACAACGTCCCCAGCCAGCTCAGGGCTCGAATGGTTCGGACCGCTCGATCCGGAGACGAGTGTACTAACTATTTGGCCACCGCGATTTTTTGGCAGGGAAGTTATTTTCTTCTGGACAGGCCCGCATCAACCGGTTAAGCCTGGTTGATACTAGTGACAAGGTAACGAGGACATAATTACATAATAGCAACAGAGCAGCATGAACAAAACAACATAAGGAAAAAAAACTGATCTTTTCCTTATGGCCCGATTCACATTACCGACATAAGCCATCATTTCGTTATGTTGCTAGAGTAAATCAGGCCTTAAGCTGAACACCCTGTGTTAACTCGATGAACCCTATCGCCCAGAAATACTAATTTTCAGATACGTCTTTTTGTAATCAATTGTAGTTCCACCAAGTTGTACGGTACGCTTGACTTACCAGACTGTTATTGAGGGAAACATCGCAACATTGCACTGTGATGCCACAGGGAACCCAACTCCAAAGATAACATGGACGAAAAATGGTGTGACTGTGGGTCAAGGAGATACACTGACCTTTGAGGCGAACAGAAATCAGTCTGGATATTACTGGTGTTCTGCACAAAACTCGTTTAACACGACTGCTAACGCCAGCAGCTATTTGGATGTACACTGTAAGTGAATTCCTCTTTCTCGTTTGATGATTTCTCTTAATGTAAATTATAAAAACAACACTAATGTACATATATTTTTCTGAGTTGAGTTTGTTATTCATTCTCGCCTTAATTTGCTCAGAGGGTTTTGACCTTTGACCGCTTCCCTTTCCTGAGAAACCAGCATTTTCAAATTCCAATTTGAACTGCATAGAGGGCCTGCACGAAAACCAGCCAAGGCTCATTTGGCTTCCCCTCTTAACATTTTAATTTATTAATTTCTTTAGATTGTAAGCCACCTAAAATCACCTAAAACGTAGATAAACGAGATCCTCCAGTTAAGATTTACTGAAGTCAAAGCAATCAATATAATTATCAGCGAAAACGCGAAGCAGATACAGCTGACAGGCAGCAAGTGCTCAAAAACAGGCTTGTTGACTAAGTTACATTTGGTTTAGATTTGGTTTTGGGTTTTGATTAGCTGAGTAGGGGCGCGAGTTTTATAAACAGGTGCGCGCGGGAAAGCGAAACTCAACAATTCCAGTTACGTTTCAGCACTCCAATTAAAATCGCTTATTTTTTGCAATTTATTTTCCCTTTTTTACCTAGTTAAACCAGAAAAGACTCTTCTATCAGTCGATGCAGATATCACCAGCGCTCTCAAATTTAATAGTTCAGTCACATTTAACTGCACGGCAGATTCACGTCCAGCTGTGGACGAGTATAGATTTTACCGCGATCAGTCACTCCTTGGTAGCAATACCAGTGGCATTTATCATCTTCAACTTCAAAGAAGCGGTACATATTCCTGTGTCGCCGTCAACAGCGCTGGGTCTGGACAAAAGGCTCAACTCTATATCCCTGTCAAGGGTAAGAACATTGCATTTGATTTTTATTAAATGCCTGCTTATTTTTTGATTGCTTGCAGTCTAGTTTTCTTACGAAATGCGGGAAGTACTGGAAGGTTTAAAGACGAGAACGAACTGGGACGTGACAAGGGGGCGATTCCAATGATTTCCCGCAATCTTGCGAATAAACGCTCTTCGAACCCTAAGAATCAGTCTCACGCTAGACATAACAATCATCCTATCAGCAACCAATCGGCTACAATACAACACCACGCCACACCGTATTAATTTTACGCCTCGAATGGATTTTACAACCATTTGACTTGAAATTCGTTATTAATTCGGTTTTGGTTCATCACATCTTTATTTGGTCGGTAAGAGCCAACCTCGTTCCCAGGGTAGAGCGGAAGGATGAAAGACCCTAGGAACGAGGTTTGGTTAGGGCCGGTTAAACAACACACCAATCACGTGCAAAATATAAAGTAAAGCTACGTTCATTGATTTTCGTTCTCTTGTGAACTGTTATGGAACACATTTTTGGTTGATTTGGTTAAATAATTGTTTTATATTTAATCGAAAATAGTTCAAATTGAATGCTCAAGGGAGGGGACAATTCAACAAAATCAAAAATTCTAATAGTTCGAAATGATTATCAGCCAAATCAACAAAGTTTTGAACCACGCTTGAATGGTTGATATGAATAGAATATCAATCACATGACTATGTTCCTCTTTACAGCCTGGAAACCATCTTTCTTGGGTGTTGGATTTGGTCCCTTTTACCTGTTTAAGGAGAGCCAGGCTCGGTTACCTTGCAAGCCTCTGGGAGAGCCCCAGCCATCAGTTAAATGGTTCAAGGATGGTACCGCCGTCAGTTATGGACAGAGCTCGAGCTTCAAACTAGAAGCAGATGGAACCCTTCTTGTAACCAAAGTGACAGACGGTGTTGGCGGTACATATACTTGCATGGCTCAGAACTTCCTGGGAAAAACAAGTGCAACAGCTCCTGGGATTCTGCTTGGTAAGAGAAACTATATGAAAAAAACTATAGGTGTTGTTTTGGCCAAAGTTAATGTTAAGAGCAGATATTTATAGTTTTCTAACTAATTGGGTAAACAAAAAGTTAAGGCGAGTGTCCTTTTAAAAGCATGGGTCTCAAAAAAATTTCGTCAAATTTTACGGGTCTTGCGGTCTCGTTGTTTACTGAGCGGTTGTGTGCGTCGGTTAAGAAAGTTTGTTTTTTTGTTTATAAAAAACTTCTGTACGTTTTAGAACCTCAACGTTACGAGCTCGCACAGCACTCCAAATAAAAATGCTTGTCTCGCCATCTCAAATCAAATACGTTTTCCGATTGGAGAACTGAGGACGTGTCACGTGCCGTTGGTCAAAACTCGCTAACTCCCCAATGAAACAACTTGAACTTTCGACTGGTACGTGATCAGGTCTTGCTTCTTACAAACGACGGCCACTCAGCCAGCCGGCGTCAAGCAAACGATTTTTACGCTGTTTTTTCCTATTTTGAGTTGAGGGGTATAACAAAACACTTAATGACAGGCCCCGCGGAAAACATTGAGTTTTGTTTCCCCTCGACTACAACATTGAGGGTCTCGAGAAAAAAAAACACTTACGTTTCCCATGGAGTCAGTCACTAAGTGCTTATTAACCTAGTATCAGTTTCAACAGGCAATGGAAAACCGAAAATGAAAACTAAGGATCGTTAACATTCAGTCAAAGTATGGTATATAATCATTGCTTTATACAATACAACAAAATCAACTATAAATGTGGTTACCTTCTTGTTTGAAACGTTTACTTTGGCTTAAATTAACACAGAGAGGACAAAGATTGTTGTCAAACCACAAAACAGAACGGTTACCAAGGGTACAAGCGTAATTCTACGGTGCAGAGCCACTGCGGATCCCTCATTAGAACTGAGATACATCTGGAGAAAGAACGGTGCTGATATTACTTATGAGTCAAAGGTTCAGTTGCTGGAGGAGGACCGAGTACTAAACATAGCAAACATTACTGCTGACGAGGCCGGTGTCTACACCTGTATAGCGTTCACACCAGATCCTAAAAGTTCTGAAGACAGTGCGTCCGCCATCGTTTCCATACAAGGTAGTGTGAATGAGTTTCTGGTGTGATGTAGATAATGCGCTTTCTGTCTGCGTAGATTGTTTTAGATATGCCGCAGTGAATTTAGGCTCTGTCAATTTAGGATCAATCGTTTTCGTTGAATTACGTTGAACAAAAATAGATAATTGGTACTAGCCAAATTAAACTTAACATAGGAATGATTTTGATATTGATCCATTTGTCGTTTGTTTCTCTGCATCTATTAAAACATTTTTTCCATTTTTCTTCCCAGGTGCTCCATCTCCTCCACGAAACCTTCAAATAACAGACTGCTATAACAGGAAGACCAACCTTACCTGGAATCCTGTGGTATCTAATGACACTCGTGTTACACATTTCCTGATTGACCAGGAATCCAATCATGAAGCGAGTGTCTTCAAACTCGTGTACAACGTCACCAGTCCTAATAATACGTCAGTTACCTTAAACCTACCTGGTTGGTCTACTTTGCGCTTCCGTATAAGGGCTGTGAGTAGCTTCGGACCGAGTCGACCCAGTCTACCGACGAGAGAAGGCATCTGCAGGACTTCAGTCGGACGTGAGTTACTGCTAACCGTTGAAATTGACGTGTGATATTTGTGATATATACACGCGTACCATTAATTCAAATATGGAGAAGGAAGAAGTTTCCGAAAACTTCGCGAAGGTTCTCCGAACGTCACTAGAAGGTATCGGAAAATTTTTATAACAATGTGGAAGACTGCGAACAAAGCTATTCAACATAATCGGCGCAAAGTCGTTACCCAACATGGCATCATTAATAATTTAGCGTGAAAATGTGTCTTCTTAATTTTACAGTAAACAGGAAAATATGATTTATTTTCTTAGAAGAACGAGAACTCTTTGTAATTCACTTCTTCATCAGGTTCATTTTAAGTGTCAGAATTTCTTGTCTTTTCAGATGGCTGCCTTTCGTAACTTTCGTTTCATTTTTTACAGTTCGTTACGTTACTGGTTAATTTTTGTTGATTCAGTCCTTAGTAACTAATGGATTAATCATTTAAACAATTTCATTGACAGCCCCAGAGAAATACCCCGCTAACTTACGAGGCGTGCCTGGGAAGGCAAATGAGCTGTCAATCACTTGGACCGTGAGTATAATAATTCCAGTACAAGTATAGACTAACTATTCTTATTGATCAGATGGAAATACCAGATTTAAAATCATTTACTAAATCAGTAAATATACATAAAATACCATTCAGTGCAAAACATGCTTTTGCTCATGGGATAGAGGGGGAAGAAAAATGTTAAACCGCGAGCAAGCTCACCTTTGAGTCACACGCGCGAGCGATCTGGCAGGGAGGAGTCTGGTGCGGATGTGTGCTCCCTGGACGTGAGACTGTCAGGCTAAAAATATGCAACTCTTTAGGCCTTATATCAGTTTTCACTATGAAGTGTGGACACGGGTTCCTCGTGGCTCTTCTCAGCCGCTGACCTCTGTTTGTTCTTCTAGCCTATGCCCAAGGAAGACTGGAATGCGCCAGGTTGCTATTACATACTGAAATATAGAAAAGTAAATGGCGTGTTACGGGACTGGTTTAAGGAGAAAATAGGTGACTCAGATGTCGGGGTGTTTTCGTTGTCCAATCCTGGTTACTACCAGCGCTGGGAGTTCACAATCAATGCCGGTAATCATGAGGACTTAGGACCAATCAGTCCTGTTATAGAATCGTATTCTGGTCAGGATCCACCGGCTGGTAAACCAGAAAACTCACAAGTAGGAACCGTAACAGATAGTAGCGTCACACTGTTCTGGGAACCTGTTGTAGTCAAACAAGGAAGCGTTGATGGATACAAGGTAAATTCTTTAAATCTGAACACATTCAAAATAAAAGGTTACAAAGTTTCTTAATATTTTACTGGGAAAGCATAAGGTGATGTTGTATGAGCCTATTTTTTTACGACGATTTTTAATTCATTTTTCACGAAACAACTTTTAACGCAACTTTGTTGCGGCAACGGTATGCTACACGAGACAGTGTTGAAAGCAACATGCTAAATTCCAGCAACAATGTCGTCACAACGAAATGTTGCGTTAAAAGTTGCCCTGCTCGCGATGTAATCATCTCGCGGTACATCACCTACAGATGAACTTGATATAGCCAGTGAACGTTTTTGTAAATTTTTAAGATGTTTGGTCCTAGCTACGGTTTTTTTCTATTTTTATCACCTACCTGAACATAGCGATAATATCAAATATCCTAAAAAGGAGTTTAAATAATTCAGTCTTCTTAATCAAGGCAGCTGTGAATCACGTTTACTGGTGATATCATTGCATCTTCAAGAAATCAAAACACTAGCAGTGGTGCTGCCATTAGGAAGCGTGGTGGTTAGGAGTTGTTTCTTGGTAGACCCTAGTTCAGCTCCTCGGTCATGCTTGTAATTAGCCAGCTGGTCTGCCTTCCGCCAGTTGAGATGTACCTGTGAACTAGCTATGAGAGTAGCTAACTGCAGTGACCACTATAATCAACAACATTTGATTTTGAATTTTGAACATTGAAAAGTTTTTCCAAACGGTTTTTTACTTCTTTGGTAGATTTATTACTGGGGTGAAAGTCGCTCAATCAGCATCAGAAGAAAAAGACGTGACGTACCAAGCTCGGCTGATTCTCTGGAGGTTGAAGGAGGCGATACTCGACAAGCTACCCTTAGTGGGCTCAAACCATATACGAATTATAAAGTGGTCGTGAAAGCTTTTAACTCCGCTGGCGAAGGCCCTGCAGGCAATACAATGTCCTTTGAAACTGAGGAGGGTGGTAAGCGAATTCTTATTGCTTGGATGTCAAAAGGACAAAATACTGACCAAAGTGAACTAATCATTAGTTTTCTAAGACAGACAAACAGACTAACTGCCTGACTGACTGGCTGACGGAATGACTGACCGACTGAATAACTGAGTGACAGAATCACAGAATGACTGAGTGACAGAATGATTAAATGACTGACTGACTCACTCACTCACTGACTTAATGTCTGACTGACAGAATGATTAACTGACAGAGTTACTGACTGACTCACTGACTGACAGAGAGACAAAATGACTGTCTGAGTGACAGACTGACTCACGGATTGACTGACAGAGTGACTGACTGACAAGTTGACAGAGTGACTCACTGACAGTGACTGGCTGACTGACAGATTGACTGACTAATCAAACTGACTGACTAATCGAAGGTTTCTGAACGCTCCATAAAACTCGCTTTAAATATTTACTATGTTCAACGGCGGAAAAAATTTATCTCAAAAATCATTCAGAGGTGATGGAGTTGTTTCTTTTGAAGCCACAGACAAGATGTGATAACAATAAACTCAAATATGCTCTCTAATTCACTCTCAGTACCAGGTCCTCCATCAAACCTTCAAATTTTTCCATTCGGAGAATACCTACTGGTCACGTGGACACCGCCCAAGGAGCCTAACGGGATCATTACAAACTACCAAGTGGGGTCCGCTGAGTACAGCTCGTCGTCGCCCGAGAGTGTAGTAGTTACCATGGACGAAGTAGATTCTAATGTATTTAAGAAATTGTTAGGTAATAGGAGGTTTGAAACAAGCTATGTTGTGGAATTGCGAGCGAAGACGTCCAAGGGCTGGGGTGCCAGCTTGAGAACAACTACAAAAACGATAGAGAAATCAGGTGAGAAGTTTTAAGTGCTAGGCTGACTTCCTAAGGCCCACATCGAACTTCACATGAGACGAACTAAACTGCAATTTGAATCAGTTGATCTAAACGGGTAAAGCTCGACCGTTGGGTCAAACGTGTTTCGAATTTTAGATCGATCAACTGAAGCAGACGGATAGAATGTGTTGGTGGATCTTAATTCAGTTGGACGACCTCAACTACGTCAAACCTCGAACTTATCATGAACATACTTTATTTAGACGTTTGACCGGAGCCCAAGTTGGCCTGTTTCAAGCAGATGCTTCGCATATTTCCTTCCATGATATTTCCACTCGCTCTTATCTCACGCCAGTAGAAAAACACCAGGAACAGAAAGATATCTTTTCAAAGTCTATTAAGATTAAGACTTGTGGCATTTACCTTTAGCTAACTTAAATAAATAAATATAAATAAATCAACTTTGTTTAACGAGGGTAGCACATAACAGTCATATGACAGAGAAACCAGTGGCCCTCGAATTCCTGATCGAATTGGAATTTAGAAATGTTGATTTTTGTGGAGGGAGGAAAACTGGAGAACCCGGAGAAAAACCCTCGGAGCAAGGACGAGAACCAACAACACTTATGGCACCGGGTCTAGGATTTGAACCCAGGCCACATTGGTGGGAGGCGAGCGCGATCACCTCTGCGCCTCCCCTGCTCCCCTGCTCCCCTGCTTCCCTTGTCTACTAAGTATTCCGCAAACAATTTCGCAGGATGATTATTAAATATCCGTTGTCTTTTCACAGCTCCTGCTAAGCCAGAAAAACCCACTGTAACGGTAACAGGGGAGCCGAGTGTGTTTAAAGTGACGTACAACTTCGGTGTCGGAGGCGGATGGACACACGAGTTTAAAGTTTTATACAGAAAGAAAGGTGAGAAGAATTGGAAATTATAGAATTAACTCTGTATTAATTGTAAGTGTTGGGAAGAGCTCAGAATCTTGCAAACAACGCATCAAGGAAATTGGTATAGGGCCCCCATCGTATGCCATCCCGAAAGTCAACAGGGACGCTTCATCCTTACAGCTTTTTAAACAAAAACTTTAAAATGCATCCAGGTCTCTCGACCATATACAATTTAAAAAAACGCTTGTTTGACTAATTCTAAGAAACCAGGCAGGTCCAGGCAGGTTCACACCAGCCTAGCGTTGCCAAATTTATCAAAAAGTATGTGTGTATGGGAACCACACGAGGCTTTTCTCTCAATTGTAATCTGTGATAGTATCATAGACTGCAATTGTATTACAATTGCACCTAGATAGGAAATGGTGCTAAGCCAACAAAAGGATCCTTCATTTAACTGTTGTGTCCCCCTCTTCCACTCTTTGTCCTGGAAGCACCTCACATAAGGTTAAGTAGAGATCTATGTTAATATACACGAGGACTGCTTTTCTGGTCAATAGACCTTATTCAGCAATCATTTCAACCAAAGAGACATTTCTCTTTGGATCTTGCAAAGCACGAAGAACTAACCAAGACAAACGATAAGAACACAAGATCTATATCCCATTCACACCAACCCAACTAGTTTAACAAAGTCAAGGCCTTAGGTTTTTACCTTGTTTAGTTGTGGTGTGTGTGTATGGTATGAGCAAGTGAATGCTATGAGCAAGTGAATGCTAACCTTGTTTACTTAAACCACTTGAAACATGTTTAACAGGTTGGTGTGGATGGGGTACCAGTTGCCTAAGTTAGCAATCATTTTAACACTGTTCCATAATAGCGTAAAATTTCCTTCAGAGAGAGATTATTCTGTTCCTTGTTTTTTCTCTTCTTAATTTGCAGGAGAAGAGCAATTCCAGGAAACTGCATGGGTGGATCATTTCCGTATGCAGTCTACTGTAATCAACGATCTGGATGTTTCTGTGCTGTATGAAATCAGGACTGTTGGTAAAAACACTGTCGGAACAAGTCCAGAAAGTAATACTACTGAAGCTATCGTATTTGGCGACCCTGTTGTCGGTAAGCTGCTTAAAATTTGGTCCTTAGCTAGTTTTAATCGGAGCATCCTAGAATTTTAATATCATTAGAGGAATGTTTGAGGACTCTCGTGTCAGTGTGTTGATTGGTAATCTTACAAATTTTAATCGAAAGTAAATTTAAAATGTGAGTCACGCAAGAGTTAGTGCGAGGTGACTGAGTCACTTGCGCGCGTGTATGAGAGAATCACTTACGCGAGGAGTGAGACAGAATCCGTAAGTTTGAGTCGCGTTACGAGAGAGATTGGTTACCATATTTGACAGGCATGCAAGAGATTAATTCAAAGATAAATTCAAGATTAATTCAAAGTGTTTGCATCGATGATTCCAAAAGTGCGCAGTCTGTTCACACGCAGTATTGCTTTGACAGTAGCTACACCTAAATCTTTCGAAATCTTCCTTGAAATAATTTATAATAGTTTTTATCTAATTTACTATATATATCAATTTAAGGTAAAGCTGTTGGCTCACCGGTGTACAAGTCGGATTGGTTCATCGCACTCATCATTCTCTCAGGCTGCGTTTTTGTTCTTTTGGTTATTGTTTTTCTGGTTAAACGTCACAGACGAAGACGTAGCTCGAATTTTAGAGGTAAGGAGGTGACCTGACGTAATTGTTACTTCTCTTTATATTGTGCTGGCTGGAGTCATTGTGTTGCTTTGCATTCTCTGGCGTGGCACTTAACTCTCCCAGTGGCAAGCTACCAAGACGTATAAAAAGGTACGGGGGAACAGGGGGGGGGGGGGGGGGGAGACGCCTTGCGATGGACTTATATCCCATCCAGGACTAGAAAGACGGTTGGTCGTTCCATGTCACGGAAACCGGAGTAAGTTACTGATTGAAATAGGTTTGTTATGAGAATCCACTGTATAAATGCATGCTGTGCCATCTTCGAGGTTAGATTAGAAGAAGAAGCTCTTCACTTGCCTAATATTCTAGCCACAGCCACAACGCTAAACAAAGGGCAAGCAAAATAACAACAATCTAACATAACTTACAGTGTAATAGGACCCGACTGCTCTAACAGTAGATAACAATATTATCCAACGGACAAATCGCCATACACAAGATAAGCGTTTAAAAAGCCACCATGCTATCAACTATAAATTGAATTAACCTTTGGGGCACAGTTGTGGAATAGCCTTCCCCACGATGCCAGAGCTGCTAGATCCTTTAGCCACTTTAAAAGACGTATCA
>OMLO01003132.1_pt1 | contig 13644 bp, 5 predicted proteins | sample 1674811 | NCBI WGS metagenome assembly OMLO01 (sample SAMN06265003, study PRJEB25207) | coral metagenome | isolation source: Coral host | place: Mexico:La Bocana,Puerto Morelos, Mexico | collected 2008-11-13
ATAACCCACCAATAACCCACGAGGGATGTTTGGGAGAACCCGAAAAATGTTTGTTAACCACGAGCCGCGGCCGGAGTGATTTACAATTTTTTCGAGGTTTCTCCCAAACATCCCAAGTCGGTTATTACGCCTATAAACCCATAGAAAGTGTGGTCTATTGCTTTTAAAAAATAACTTCAAACAAAGCACAGTATTTTTCGGGCGAAATTGTGTTTTAAATACGTGATCAAGTTTCGCCTTCTCTTTACATTCATCGACTTACACACAAGGGCCAATCATAACAACTTTTATACAGTCTTGTTTAACGCTGATCTTTTCATCAAACGTGAAAAAGAAATGCAAAAAGCAATTTCTACTATCTGCGAAAGATAGTACACTCAGCTTAAAGGAATTTTTCTGTCATGACTTATAATTGTTAGACGTAGACATTTCCAATCGCGCATGAACTGAACATCTGACTGAACACAGTTGTGTTTTGCTGTGTGGAAGAAGTTGCTGTGTTGACGGATGGAACTTGCAGCTGCTCTAGCGGAGGCCTTCTTTCGTTACCCACAAGCTGGTCTGCAGTGGTCCGCAGGACTTTATTATCACCAAGTGCTACTGTAAGGACGTTGCTGCATCTGCGAAGCATATATGTGTTGTACGGAAGGCATGTTGTGGTAGTTTCGGAGGCTGGACTCGCCACGATTTTCCGATTTGTGAGGCCAGCATTTGCCACAAGGCTGTCACCCTAACTGAATGATTTGTGTACTAGATACGAGAAAGGCCGGGAGCGAAATCAATTTCGGCAGAAAGAAATCGAGAGCTGTATAGTTATCGGTTTTACCACTGGTTTTGTACATTCTTGCATTTTTCTCGAAACTCTCAACATCAGAAACACCTCCTTAATGGTTTTTAGTTGCTTCATTCATGCGCGCCCTTCGCATCTTCACTGAATACAAAACTGCTCTTGACTTCGCTGGCCTTCAAAGCCACGGCAGCCCCAAAACAATGAGATGTGGAACCACGCATGGCTCAAAAGCGACAAGGGGTGAGTAAGTGATAGAATGTCACTGTTTTTGAGCTTTTTAAGATCTTCTAACTCGATGGCTGGGCTGTTTGTTGTGTTTTGCCAGCCGTCTTTCTTTTGCCGTTTAATTTTGGTATCTAGCATCTTGTTTGATAGAACAAATTTGGGAATGTCTGGCAAGCGAAATGCTACGGTTTTTTGGAGGCGAATTAAGGTATAAAGTGTAATATTTCTAACTTAAGGGTTTTTGAATGAAACAAAAAGACGGAGCGTGTGTGCATGTAAACCATTTTAATGACAAATATAGCACAGTGGAAAACGGTGAAATGTTTACATTTTAATAATATCAATTGACTCCTCTTTTGCAAATTAAGCTTATTTTTTGTAATGGTGAATTTAAATAGACTTGTTCTTTACAAACTGAACTGTAAATACTTCCCATTGTGTTGCTCTTTTAGTTTGTTTAGCCTTCGAATTTGAGACGACATCTCGGTCGAGGTCGTGCTTTGCCATCTCTGCAAATCTTCTGTTCTTGTTGCTCTGATCAATATTTTGCTCTGCTCACCACTAGCCTCGTTCTTTTCCGCAGTTCATAGCGTCCTTTTCGTTTCTGAAACCAAAAGCGGCCAATAAATTAAAATCTCGGAGCCTCCGCGAGAAGTGTCCATTCTTCAGGACAGGAAAATGTTTCAGTTTTGTATGGGTTTACCGGGACAATAAACCATAGGTTTCTGACCAATCAAAGGGCTCGCAGTATCTCAGTTACTTTATAAACTCTGATAAAACATGGGTTTTCGACCAATCAGAGTGCACGCAAGGAACTATCTATATTATAAATGTAAATGAGAACTGTTACTACTGCACATTTGTTATATTTATGACAAACTAGTCTACGATTAAAAGGAGAATTCTGATTGGTTCCCAGAGAGGTCGGAATTTTGTCGAGTGCCGACCGCCAAGACGGACAGCTCACCAACTGAATTCGGCGATAAGCTGCTTTTCAAAGTACTGCCTAAGGGAAGCACCAATCCTTTGTTCCTATCATTTTTGTTGAAAGCATAATGCGCATCGGATCCAGTGAACTAATTCCCTAATCGTCAAAGCTGAAACATTTTCCTTTTGTCCACTCAGTCATTTCTGTAATACAAAACATTTAATCAGTTTCAAATGCTGAACAATGCTTTAGTGTGAAATTGACGTGACCGATCACAGCGCTAACTGTGTCTGCGGTTTTTTGGATTGCATGTTCTAGTTACCGAATGTACAATTCGTATTCGGTTTCTTGTGTGGGTGTGTCTAAACATTGAAATTTTGCGTAGGGGTTAAAATAGTGTGGGGCCGGCAGTAGTGAACTTTTCAAATATTTATGGCTCCTTACAAAACTGAATGCTGAAGTGTATAAAGGTTTTTAACACAAACGAAAAATTCGACAAGATCGAGCTGACAATCTAATTGTGTTTTGGTATCGTCCCAAAATATATTTCATGTACTCCAAGTGGTACATAAGGATTTTAAACGGACTTCACAATACAGATAATTTGTCAGTATTGACTTTTTATTCTTGGTTATTTAAGGTGTTGATTAGTAATTTTTGATGCCGCTCTAGGTTAATCCCAGTAATATCGTGAAGTCAGCACGACACTGGCAGGTGGTTTCCACAGAATTGGCCTAAAACGCACTCGATTCTGTGTTATTAAACGAGGTAAGTCCACAAAAGTCACAAATACAAAGCCGCCTTGTTCAAATGCCGGCCGTTTGTACTTGATTGTTATCATAAAAAGACCTGCCTCAAACACAAACAAAATCACAAAGAAAGCGTTTTAAATGCAAACAAAAACAAACGAAAACTGAGTTACAAAACAAAAATTGTAGAATTAAATTTGAATGTTGCAATGTGATACAATGTGAAATAAACTCTTACAAGATGGAAAGAACGGAAATTGCATGTACCGAACAAAGATATTTGCCTCCAAATGTCGAGCCCATAAAATAAATTTACAGCGTTCCGAAAACGTCAGACGGATCTTTCAGTGCAAACATTTACCAATTTCCTCTGACTTTGTTTACCAGGAAATTCTATTGCAATCGATATTGATTTTTAAGAATTAAAATTGGACTTATAAACATTCTAGTGTAAATTTTTGAAATCAAGTCAAAAGTGCAGATTAGTTTTGTCTAAAACCAACTTTGCCGTGTCCTTTTTTCCTTTAATTAAGAAATCTTTTCTTTTTCAAAATAAAAACAATACTAGAAAACACAATAGCAATTACCATAACTTGGACAGATTACTGCGCAATTTTCACCTGCGTATTAAAAGTTTTGCTGAGGTAATAAAGTTTTCGATTACTGTTGGTCATCACTGAAAATTTATTCCGGCCAAGATTGTTTAAAATAAAATCGGTGGCAGTTTCGCACGCACATAAAATCTGTTTACTTTTAGTTGCACTATTTTTGAGAATTGGAAACGATCAAATAAAGGATATCTTCAAGGTGATAAGATCATCAAATATTACAAATCACAGGCGTGATGTGAGATGTACCCTGAAGGGGGTTATACAACCTAATTTGTGCGCTAACTAACTAGCTTGAATATTTGAGTACTTAATTTAATTAAATCGACCCGCAGTGGACAGTTAGGCGGGCAAAATCTCGCTCCTGCAACGTTCTTGCAGCTTTTGGTCTTTGCGAATCTCCACTTAGGAGCAGACATGGCTGAGAATTCTACAGCTACGGCATTTTCAGCTGACAGCACTGAGCTGGATAGTTTTATGGTGAAAAACCCTTCCACTGCTGCAATTCAAGGTGACTCGGATGTCCAAGATGTCGACATAGAAAATTCCAGAGGCTGTAACAGACAGCGTTTAATCGTGGGAATTATCGTTCTACTTGGAATTATATGCTTGGTAATTGGAATTGTTTTAATCTCCTTCGCGAAAGATAAGCAGGAAGACGGAAAATGCGTTGGAAAACGGTCACAAAACGGAACTGAAAAACTGATGGCTGATGTTTGTTCGCCATCAGAGGAGGCCACGCGAGTTTCGCTTTACAAAATGCTCCAGAAAATCCAAGATGAAGTATTTGCGTTAAATCCTCACATACTGATTTTTAAGCCGCAGACGACAAATGAAGAAATCCGCCAGCATTTTAAACCTTACGATCCGACCCCTTCCGAAATTAAGCGAAGAACCGACGAAGCTTGGCGACTACTTGCCGAGGTCAACGCGACGAAAGTCGATGTAGCCAAACTGAAGCTACGAGAGAGGAAAGAGTTATCACAGGTGAAGTTTTATCTTCGTCACGTCTTCGGACAACCATACGATGGGAATTACTATGCGGGTGATTGGATGTTAGGTCCGAATTTTTTCTGTTGGCAACCAATCTGTTCCATTGGAAGGGAAATGTCGGATCATTTAGCTGCATTTGCACCGCGAAACTTGAGCGACATGGAAGTCATTCATAGAGTCCTGAAAGCTTACAATAAATCGATTACTCGCTACATGAAAAATGTGAAACTGGGCGTGAAAACAGGGATGGTGGGCTCAATTGAAGAATGTCGAGCGGGACTGGATTCCTTCAAGGCAATCTTCAGCCATATTGCCTCTAGTAAAGAAGGTATGCTAAACTTAACTACTACTGTACACTTAACGTAACGAAAGAAAAACCGTCTATTTAATTTATTCTGCAAAATCTAAAATATCATATTCAATTTTCCTCTTCTCTCGTCGTGCAAAACTGGTGATTAGCAGTTGGAAAATCAAATGTACTATGTCCTTTACTCAGCACGATTATCGTCTCAATCGGCCAGAACATCCAAAACTAAGGACCCCGTTCGGTGGTCTGTCGAATTCACGAAATCCAGGATCCATTGTTACACTAGCAATTACTAATGAAACTGTTTCACTGAAGTTATTTGAACCGTAAAACATCGTTCTGGAAAACACGAGTTTATCCAGCTTGGAGATAAAATAACGATTCCAGGAGAGAAGAAATGAGACATAGGACCAACTTTTACGAATTTACAGTTCACGAGAAAAAATGACAAACTCGACCCTCTATGACTTATTAATAAACGTCGCTTTAACAGCGCCAAGGCAATTGTTAAATTTCTTTATTGTGCAACTCAGTTGTTGCTTTTGATACACTGTTAATGGTAAATATTGGTCTAAAATGGTATGGCGCCTTTTTAACAATGAAAATCCTGAAAGTTTGAAGAACCACAAAACAAAAACCCGTTTTAATTGTAGAGTTTAAACTTTTTCGTATTTTTGTTCTTCTGCCAAGCTTTTAACAGACTTTTTTATTTAGACGAGGTCAAGAATTATAGCTGAACACGGAAATATTAGTTTTCCTGTGATAATTTGGTGAAACAATGAACTTATCAAGAATCTTGCGATCCTTTTTTTGAGTCTTTTAGTCACTGTCAAAACTATCTCGAAACTAAATAAGGAAAACAGCGTTAAATTGGAAATAGAAATTTCAGAAGGACCGTCTTCACTTTCTTCAGACAAAGCAGAATTTGGTCATTTTACGTTGTTTTGCGGAACATGGCAAAGAAATGTACAAAGAATTATAACGCACGTGCAGAGCCATTGTTCTGCTCATTAAAACTTTTGCGACATTCCCGTTGCCGTTGCGCCCTGACCGTCTTAATTCCCTTTACAAAAAAGAGTCCATCTTGATAATCTCTTAACTGGCCCCTTTCACAAGAGGTTCTCCGAGGAATCTTTATCTCTTCGATACTTTCGTGTTACAAAAAAGCCTTGCGAAAAAGGTAACTTTCTTGTTTTTTTCCTTTTCTAGGTGTACTTAAAGAAGCATTTGTAGCGAAGTTTCTTAAAGCAGACTTTTATAAGGATTTGACACAAGATATGAAAGATGACTGGCAAAACCGGACAGGAAAGAATACAATAGATTCCATGGAAGAATTCTTGATCGAGAATGTTGGCGCACCAATCAATAAACTGATCAGGTAATTAGGTTAAAAGGCAGAAGTGGTAAGATAACATACTTAGAAAAAGGTACACCTGCAAATGGAGGCATCATGACCTCAGTTATCAAAGTTGGTTAAGCTGTTCCAAGGGCATGGAAATGATTGATATCTAGCCCTGTCCACACTCCGTTATGAATTTGAAAACTGAGGATCCATTCTGAAAACGCATCAAATGTTTTTCGTCCACACTACGCGGGTGAAATATAAAAACGCGACAATCACCGTTTATTTTGGATTTGTGTTGGTGGAAAACTCGGTCAGGAAATCACATGATTACCGTGACGCTATCGTTTTCGAAAAGCTCCGTTTTCAAAGTATTTTCCATCAAAATGAAAACGTGAAGCCGGTGTCTTCAAAATCCTCTTGTTTCAAGAGCGTTTTCGAAAAGCTCCGTTATCTCGACGGGTTAGGTTGGACGGTACGCCTAACCTTACAAATAAAGCTGCGTTTTCTTCGGAGTAGAGTGAAAACTGCCTGAACACTTTATCGATCCGAGCATAACGCGCTATCTCTAAAGGCTGGTTTTCACTAGCGCATAAGCATAAGCATAAGCATAAGCATAAGCATAAGCATAAGCATAAGCACAAACACTCGCATAAGCAAGTGAGAACACCCACGACATAAGCATAAGCATAAGCTATGCTTATGTTATGCTTATGTTGTGCTTATGTCGTAGTGCGAACGCGAATGAAATAAGCATAAGCATAAGCATAAGCGTAAGGTGGTCACCTTCATCCGCCATCTTGATTGTAGTTGGGGAAAGCTTGTATCGAGGTATTTTGTTAATACTGCGCCTGCGTATGCTCTTATGCTTATGTTCTGGTGTTCTCACCTGCTTCTTAATTTTGCTTATGCTTGTGCTTATGCGCTAGTGAAAAACAGCCTTAACACGTTACGCATGAAGAAAACCAATCTTAAGTGCTATGTTAAAAATCCACTATAAATTGAACTTGCGTTTGTGTCCAAATTTTTCAAGTTCGTCGTTTGTAATTCGTGCTTATCTTCTCCGTCCATTAACATTCATGTTCCTTTATGGTTTAATATTTTCCCTTGGTAAATTTTATCTAAGTAAGTTTCCTTCAATGTAAAGGTAAATTTGTACATGTCCAAAATGACTCAACATCTTGACAGACCTCCTATAAAACAAGCTGTCGAAAACCCATCTGATAAAGAAACACATTTGTTGTTTTTTTCAGCTACTTGGAAAACGAACACATGCGCCACTGTGTTCCCAGCAATATTTCCAGCGGTCTTTTCAACCGTCCACTGAAGTATATCTACACTGACGGCAAACCCAACATGTCACAGCCCACAGTACAGAACCTGACTACAGGGGAGATTCTCGTGGGGCCTCAGACGTATGCCAGTATTTTGTCCTATTTCACTACAACTGACATGACCCCTGACGAGGTTTACGAGAAAGGATGGGAAATGGTGAACGAGACCTACCCTCAGGTATTTACCTGAAGACTGGACGGGTTGCTAGTTGGGAAATTAAAAGTATCTGGTGAGGCAAAGGGCAAAGTCTGCAAACGAGCCAAGAGGTCCATTAGTCCCCAGCTTATCCCGGTTTCTGTAGGCATATGAAGCGAATATTTTTACTCCCCCTCGATGAGTTCCTAGTCCATCACAGGGTTACCCCCAACATCAACAGTTCGCTGGTACCCATTTGTATACCTGGGCGGAGAGAGGCGCTGTGCGAGTTAAGTATCTTACCAGGGCCGATCGATCAAGAGAACAGCGTACTAACCACGAGGCCAAAGCGTTTCCACAAAGTATTTGACCACCATTAATATATTCATTAATTCCAAATGGCAACGATATGAAGAGTCTTTGAAACAAATCATACCACTGTTTTGCTGCATATTGAGAGAATTAAAGAATAAACTTACTTGGACTCGTATATGCTTTTAACACACGGGTACAAACATTTCATTTCGGCGCGCAATTTGAAACGTTTTTAAAATACATCGTTATAATTTGCTTTTTGTTACCTTTTTCACACAGATCCTTTCACTGGCGAAAACGATAACAGGAAAACAAGATACAAAAACTGCAGTAAAGGAATTCAAAACAAACATTACATCCCAAGACATGTACTTCAACAAAGAACCGTTACCATCCAACGAGACAGGTGAACAGGCATTTAAACTATGCAATTCGATCGAAGGGGCCATGAGGTTTTGTCCGAAAAGATGGGAAACTCTACAGAAGTGGTTCAAGGCCTCTAGAGAGGTAATTTATGCGTGAACTAACGTTTTGTTTTTAAGTGCTCTTCTTTTTTTGAACAACACAGGATCACTTCCATTATACACAATACAGAGTCTGACTCTCTTGCACAACTAACATTACAATGCATGCACTCCACTCCAACTCCTTACCACATTGAGCTCGTGTTGACGAGTAATAGCTATACATGCATGTTGTAGGTCAAAATGAAATTTCTTTGTCTCTTAACCTTACTTATTCATTGATTATGAATAATTGGGGTGAGAAGACAAAGGAAATTGAGAATCAAGCTAGTTTAAAATTATTTTTACCTGAATTTATTTTTGACCTACAGCATACATGTTAGAAACGACAAGGGCGGTCTAACTACCACCACACTTATGTTAATTCCTATTAGAAGCCTAGGTGTGTATGAGAGACGATTTACCCGGGGGGACTCGGAAATTTTGAAAAGAACCCCTAATTCTCAAACAGCACGTACTCCTCAAAACTCTAAAAGGCACCGCGAAAGCTCTCCCTTGAGATCTTTTGAGACTGAACAACCTGAGAGATACCAAAACCGCTTTTTAACCCCCAGAAGAAACGACGGGCATTTGTTTATCGCCCGCTGGTTGGCATCAATTTCCCTTTTTCTTATCTATCCTCTTAAATCCGTAACCCACACCCTTATTAAGAAATGTTTGTCATGGTCTGTCACGTTCAAAAATAAATTTAGCCATTAGGTCGTAAGGTACCTGTCTAGCTTGTATCGTAGACTAGTACCTAGCCAGGAGAGTCTCAGGCTTCTCAAACTGGTAGGTTTAATTCATTTCCCATCATATAGCTCTTAATTCTTGGATTTTGTTTTTATAGGCCATGAGTTTCCTTGAGCCAAAGACAGTAAATATGTTTTACTTCACGGGTAAGCAGCAAACCACGCCCAGCTGTCCAGTGCAACTTGTCCCTGATTTCAATCCGTCTTCTGCCTCTCAAAGTTACGTCAACAGTAACGCAGCTTGCCTTGAAAACTGTAGGTAAGCAACTGATTGTGTTGTTTCCTCCACAGCCACTTTTTGGAATGTCACGTAAAGCTTTAATTCTTTGGGGAAGAGTTGCGTGACATCCTGATTGTGTGGAAAGGGACCTTCGTTAAGCGGTCATCAAAGGCTAGTTGGCGTTATCCATTACAGCGGTGAGGTGCTAGAAGTTAGGACTCTCTCTCACAATGGCTGTCCTTTTGTATTTTGTGCAGGTATCACATTCCTTTTTTTCTCGAAAATATGGGTCCAATCTTCAGTGAATGGAGCGTCAACGCTCACGAGGCGAGGCCTGGGCACCATACACAGGCAAGTTTATTTGTTCTGTAGAGGTCCTAAGTGGGGTGGTGTCCTTTACGATTAGCCGTTAATATATTTTACTTACAGCTAACAAGAATCTTGATAAGTAAATACCATTGTTTTAGAAAGTTAAAAATACATTTTGAATACTGTAAAACATTTTTAAGGTCTGAGGAACATCCCGGAATGGCAAATGCTGACTATTGTAGTAAGACAAGACACTAAAAAAGTCTTCTTCAAGTTCTGCTTGAGATCTTCAGACTTTCACTTTGTAACTTAACACTTTTTTTCCTGCCTTTTTCAGGCACAGGGCTTTGTTGAGCACTTTACCGACAAATGCGGCGGAGTAATCGGCTGGGTGAACCAGGTCACCCAGTCCATAGCTTTTGCGGAGGGCTGGGGACTATACGCGGAAGTGCTTATCGCTGAAGACACTAATTCCTACGATGATCAGTTGTGGCAAAAATACGGCGCGCTTAAATGGAGGGTAAGTTAATAAGTTTGGTACTTAACTTTGTATTCCAGGGTTCTGGGCCTAAATCAGAAAAGTGAACGGGCGAGAAACCGAGTCCTCATTTGCATATCATTACATAATCTGCACACCACCAGCAACTTGTAACTCGCTATCGTAATTCACGAGTTAAAAACGGAAAATAACGCTTATGGTGTATAATTGAATTCGCTTTTTTTTCTTTAGCTGTGGCGTGCACTTCGTCTGGTTCTCGATTCAGGCCTCCACAGCAAGGGCATGACCAGACAGGAAGGACTGGATCTACTGGCAAAATACGCCTGGGATACTTCAGATGTTGCCCGCAAAGAAATGACTCGTTATCAGTCCGGCCCGGGTCAAGCAAGCGCTTACATGATTGGTCAACTGACAATTCAAAAGCTGAGAGACTATGCCGAAGAAGCATTGAAGGAGAGTTTTAATTTGAAAGAGTTTCATTACCAGGTGAAAATGCGCGCGTGAGATGCGTGCGTGAGATGCATGCGTGAGATGCGTGAGTGAGATTTGTGACCTTTTACGATAGACAATTGGTCAACAAAGGTTCTCTGATTCCGTTTTTGACGAGTATTCTAACGGCTACAATCCTGCTAAAAAGTCCTGCCAAAATCGTAGGTCTTTCTGTCCACCTCCCCTCCTCGCCCCCATTTTAGTTGAATACAAAGGATTATCATCTTTCACAAAGAACACAATTCCTTACTACGCTTACAAAATAACTGTTTCTCAACTAAACGTTTTCTCGTAGATTCTCAACCAAGGTTCTGCGACAATGAACTTCCTGGAAAGTCACATCAAGCAATTTGTTGCATGCAAGCTGGCACCGAAAACTCCCGGATGTGGGTCCATCTTGAAACTTGCAAGCGCTGATGTCAAAACCGGGTTTGAAAACAACGCTGGTAACAAGCTTCCTTTAAAGCAACTCAGCTATTATAATTGGCCATACCCCCGGAGGCATTACGTATAAACACGGTACCATTAAACATTTAGGTTTCGTTTCTATGAAGTTAGTTTTCAATACTATTATTCAATAATTATATAATTGCTAAAATAATAGGCTGCACTAGCAATCGCTGCTTTAATTGTAAATCACGTTTTCTGTGTGCTTTAAATAAAACTTATCCTAGCTTCTGGAAGAGCTTTTAATTAGGATTATACATCAGTGTGGAAACATTTTTGAAGGCAGTGTAAAAGGAAAGTCATGCCTTCGATAGTATGGTAGGAGAGTGGCCCCGAAGGCCCGGTGGGCATTAGGTAAATTTAATTGTCTGATATAGGCGCCCCTTTACCGCAAGGCAACTTAAAATAGCATAAAAGAGTAAAATAGTTCTTTTGCTTAGTCACTTTATCTCAATTTAACTAATAATAAATAAATCAGCGCACCGTTAGAATCACAGCAGGTTTAACAAGGCATTATCATTAGGCAGTATCATTATGATTTCAATCATACCTACTTCATGTTTTGCGGTACGCAAGGTCAATTGTTAGGCGCCCCGAAGATTTCAAATTGACTTAGTCTGAAGTTGGCTGTCGCACTCAAATGTTTCATTTGAAGCCCGTTTATATTATATATGGGGAAATCATTTGTAGCCCGGACAGGAACTGCCAAACCTCTACACGAATTTTATATACATTGATCATCAGTTAAGGAGCTTAGATGTAAAGGAGTTCATTTGCTAAAATTCTCAATTGCCCCCTGTGAACTAATACTGTCAGTGTGTTTCAAAACCGAAGGAGAAACCAAAGAATTGTAAAATGAACCTCAGTTTTCGTCATTAATCCTTAGCAAATTTCAAACTCGAATGTTGTTATTACAAATTCCTCGGCGAGCAGGTAAAAGATGCAACTAACGAACAAAGTAGACAGTTGTAACTTTCTCACGAGGTCCACGTTTCACTCCAAACGAACTTGGGTTACAGGTTAGGCTAATAATTTTGAAATCCGCTTCAAAGATTGTTTATGTCTGGGTTGTAAAACACTCTCGGGGGGACTCCAATATAAAAACAACCGGTGTGCTCATCGGAAATTGTGAAAAGAACCCCTTAGGAAGTACCAAGATCCTGTTTTGTGGGCGGGGCTTGACATAATAAAGGAGGAAAGAGGTACCAACTCTAAAACAACATATAAAAATGAGACTTAATTTACATAATTTCTTATAGCGATAGAGTTACTTGTCAAATATCTTCGTCATATCTTTTCCAGCTTAATACCCTGGAATGTACCGTGACAGCTCCCGCTGTAGCCCTTTTAGTGCACAGCACCCTAAGAGGTCTCATAACTGGCTTTTTAAACCCCTGAAAGATATGACGAGCACCCCCGTGCTTTTTATATGGGAGTCCCCTCCCCTCCCCGGAGAAAAATTGCATTAGGGTAACATCGTTACAGCTTTATTGTGACGTCACGAATGAATACGTTTCTGAGTTTTTGTCCCAAGGAAAGCTAGCAAGCTTTTAACACTTGCTTGTAAGTCAATTCTCTTCTCAATATTTTCCCGGGTGTTTTATAAAAAAAATTACTGTGAGAAACATGTTGCAGCCTTTAAACAGTTTTAAGCGGTAGAATAGTTTTAATTATATTTTAGCAAATTTTCGAAACAAAGTGAAAAGGGAAAAAAGTGTGATATCAAGTTTCTAGCTAGGCTTTAATTAATGACAATTGTGACAGCTTCATGGTGTAATAAAGGCGTGTGAAAAAAAGCCCCGCTTTGAAATATTTTCTGTACACACGAAAATGATAAGCCGTCGTTTTCAAATTCCTCCGGTTTAAAGAGCGTTTTGGAAAAGCTCCGTTTTCGTGACGGGTTAGTGTGGACGGTGGACCTAAACCTACAAATAAAGCTGTGTTTTCAAATTCTCCCAGCGTAGTATGGATGGGGCCTAGGCGACTCGAGCTAAGTACTTGGTAAGGAAAAATGAACTATTGCATTCTCGAGCCAAGGCCCTTGCTTGTTAATCAGCAGCCCAAAATGGCCTGGAAACTGCAACGATTATAAAGTAACCAACAGAAAATAACAGAAACCGAGACTAACGAAGCGCGGTAACGATCAAATTTGATGACTTTGTATACAACGTTTTGTCAGTCACTGGTGATTTGGCCATTGTTGAGATGACGTGTGTGTGTTAGTAGCAGTTGCTGTTGGTAGAGAAGTTAAAATAAGAGTGAAAGTATGGACTGTCCGCCGAGACGAAATAAAGTGGTCGTTGAAGAGAGGTGGCCGTTGAAGAAAGGTGGGCGTTAGTGGAGGTTCGTCTGTACCTTCATGAAGGAAACTTTGAGAATAGCATTTTAAAATATGGAACTTTTTGGATGCTATGATAGCATCCAAAAAGTTCCATTATACCCAAAGTAAACTTGGTAATAACCATAATTAACACAACACACGCACCTCGTTTATTGAGCGATGTTGAACAATTATTCACCGAAGTGGAGGTAAATATCCACCACTTTCAGTGACACTGAGATGAATAATTGTTTTAGTATATACCACACAAGTTGAATAACCAGCGGACCAAAGAGTAACCTTCCTTGTTTAAGAGTAACTTTATTTGAAACGGGAAGCCATTTTGTTTTTCTTCGGCTGCTCGGAGGTGAATAGTAC
>OMLO01003133.1_pt1 | contig 13641 bp, 6 predicted proteins | sample 1674811 | NCBI WGS metagenome assembly OMLO01 (sample SAMN06265003, study PRJEB25207) | coral metagenome | isolation source: Coral host | place: Mexico:La Bocana,Puerto Morelos, Mexico | collected 2008-11-13
ATTTTTTAAAAAGTTGAAACATAATATATCAACAGTGGAAAGCTGAACATAACCGTTTCAAGTGGCCGAATTAATAGCATTATACAGGTTAGGATTTTAGAAGTGGCAGTTGGCCGTATTAACCGGGTGTTCGGATTAAAGAGCTTTTCATAAAAGAAAATGTTTGGACGTGTCGCCTTGACAAAAACACTCTATTAACGGGGCAACCGTTTGGCGAGACTATTATGAATGTTCCACGGTAAACTTCCGTACATAACATGATTGCGAAGCTGTGAAGTTTGCGTGAGAACTCAGCTACTGAAAAGATCATTAAAATCTTTCTGAGCTATTAGCTGTACTTTCACTAGTATGACTGATTGACAAGCACCTAACCGACGCGCAGTTGCCGCAATGTAATGTAACTGACGCAGCTGATGTTCTTACCTTATGTGTGAGTTGCGCCAAATGATGAACTACCTCATAATCTGTGATCACTCCTAAATTCTCAGGATCACACGCTACTATTGATATCACCGCACATGCGCTGGTCAGAACCTGAAAGATTTTGTAATGCGATCAATTCCAGTGAAGTGTGTTTTTTGTTAAGCTTTTTTTTTTCTGTTTATAACTAAAAGTAAAAACAAATAATAAAAAAACGTTTCATTTTAGGGATAGGGACAATCGTGTGATAATTATAAACCTCTCGTTAATTTTCCTGATGATTTACAAACACTGAATAATATGTCGATTTAGCCAAGCCTAAAAGCGGAGCTCCTAGGCTGGGTTTTTTTAAGTCCGATTAAACTAACCCAGGATAAGCGAGAATTTTTATTGGGCTTTGTAACTTTGCAAGTGCACCTACTTCCAAATCATCAGATTTGAGCAACCGAACAGTCAGATCCAGGCCCCCTACAAAGGATCGTGCGGTTTCCCAGGCTTCCTGCAAATATAAACCTCTTGTAAGGTAAATTAAAAGCATGTGATGGCAAGAAAGTGATAATAAAAGTTTTTGGGGATCTTCATAATATCACACCGCGTATTCAAATCGTCCAGCGAGTGACTGTACATGTAAGATTACGAGTAGTCACTTCTTCGCTTAGTTCGTCGAGTGAGAACGTAAGTACCGCGAGAAAAAAGTGGCCACTCGCGCGCTATTTCGGGCAGCCATTTTTTTCTCGCGGTTTTCTTCGCGTCACGCCAGACGGACTAAGCTAAAGAGGGACTACTAATAGTATAATTGATCGTAAACCACATTCACTCTTGTAAACGTCGTTAAGTTAAGGTCACCTGGAACAAAATAATTAAATTTATGTCCACCCTAGTAATTACCATGAAATTCTTCACCGAGAATATCCAAAGAATAGAACAGTTAGATATAGATAACAGCAGACACGTAAAGATTTTAAGGAAAACGACCAATTTTTTTAAGTTTACAAGACCTGTTTCGACAGAACTTCTGTCATCTTCAGTTGAATGATTTACAAATCAAGTTGAAAAATAAGTAGACAAAAATGCTAATTAAGACAAATAGTAACAACGTGAAAATATGTAAATTAAAAGGATAATTTTAGGGTTACATGGTGTAATTGCTGATTGAGACAAGGTAGTTCTTTTTTAATATGGATAGCCTCCTTCATCTTGAGTTGAAAGCTGGTAGTTGCGTGATCTAAAACATCAAAGCAGTCTGTTGAACACAATGAGCGACAACGTTCAGAATTCTGAAGATGTTTGAAAATGTGAGAGGCCTTATCAACACTTTTACTTTTGTACAGGACATTCAATCTTTATCTACTTCTGGTAAATTTATGGATTCTTTTGATGTGGAAAGTTAGATAGCATGGAAGTTATTTCATACCGGTGTGTCTTGCATAAGTCTGTAAACGGCCCATGCTGCCCCGGCAAGTACCTGAACATTAGAAAAATACGTCTTGTTATTTATGCCAATTGTATACTCGACCTTAAACTGTATATCTCACATCTTGTCTTGACTGACACGTCAAACTGGTAGTAAAACCTCTACTTGCCTTGTTGTTTTTTGACTTCATAAGTGACCACAGTAGTCTTAGTCCTTCTAGCCTGTTGAAAACTCTAGAAACCGTAAACATAAGGTTAGGGTAATTTATTATATATTATTATTTATTATCGTTGAGATATTCATGATCTTGCATTCCTTTTTAAATGTTTTCACGATTATGTATAATTAAGATATTTTGGACTTTGTATCATTTCGAACTTGCAACAAACCTTTGAGAAAGATTGATTATCTAACCATCAATGTACCGTTTACTAGCTGAGTCGCACAGAACCTTTAAGAACCCAAATTTTATACGGGTTTGTCGCTCATGGAATGTACTACCCTTAACATCAGGGAGTCCAACTCTTTGTCAGTATTCCGCAAGAAATTGCTTGCTTATTTTTACGATACGTTTAGTGCTAATTTTTTATCGTGATTTTAAGCTGTCCTCAGATTCATTGGATTGACTTGTTCAATGTAATTAATTTGAATTTGTATTAGGATTAGGGTTAGCAATAAGCAATAATTGTATGGGGTTTATCCAGGGCCTGGATTTACTACTTACCGTTCGTGAGGAGTGCGCTAGACAGTTAAAATATTCTCATTCACAATAATTGTGTGAATAAACCCATCCCTCTCACCTATTTTACTATACAACGTTCATCTCCGTTCCAACTACTTACGCACGACAGCTACTATCCACAGCGCATGTCGCAATAGCTCTTGCCGCTGTGCCAGTAAGCTCTTCATTTGGAATGTTTAAGATGTCCACAAGTGTCTTGCAGCCTTTGCATCGTAACACCTCCAATGGACCTTTAGGATCTTTGGCAATTTCTCCGATAGCTCCAACAATGTGGAGTTGAACCTTAGTTGATCATGAAGAAATCAGTCAAAATTAATTAAATCACAAAGGTTATTTTTGCCTTCAATGGATGTTTGTTGGCACGATGCATTAACACAAATCTTTTGAATAAAGTGCAACTTCATTATGTAATACTTAGCTAATTTTTTATGTTTTACAGGTAAATTAATCTTTGTGGAGAAATTATAAAGCTGTGGACTTTAAGCAGTTTTTTTAACCCGTCGTTGCGAATTATCTTTTCAGGTCTAGCCGGCCAGTTAATAACATTTGAAACAACAGCAAGCCTTGTTCAAGATATAAAAAGAACAACGAGATCTTGAAAAGGTGCCTTCTTTTCACACATCGGGTATCGCTTACAGTGCAATTTCGATATATTTGACACACTTTGTGGGTCAGGCAACCTCTTTAAAATTATTCAGATATGTATCATAACGTTGCATTCGCGAGTATCAATAAAATAAAACACAATACAGTGCCTTATTTAAGCTGAACATCTATCATACCCTTTGTTGTATGGTTAAGTTTTTTAAAAAATGCACCAGCTGTGTATCTGCATGAAAACGGATGAACTTGTGAAAATCAGTAGCCATTTTAAGCTAACTGCACGCATCCAACAAAACTGAATATTTCGGCTAATAACAAAAAAAATCGAATATGATATTTGAATATGATATTTCTGGATTCTGGTGTCCTGCTATAGTTCGATACTAACTTGCTCAGGAAGTTCGTCTGCGTCTTCGTCTCCCTGGAGAAGCCTCACAAGTGTCTCCAAAGTCTTCACTTCCATTAGTCTGATAAACAAAGCAACAACAATTAAAGGCAAATCAAGCAAATGCTTTACATGTAGGTACTGGACATGGCCGCAAGTCCGATACAACACGTATTGAGTTTCTGTCAAGGGTGGCTCACGCTTGCGACACAACGCAATAACGCCCAAAAAATATAACGACAATAGGAGAACAATATGTCGTTGTGTTTTCAGTGTTTCTATAGCAACTTAACACCATGAACATAACAACGTTAACATAAGGAAAAAACCGATTTTTCCTTATGGCTTGGTTCACAATACCAACATCAGTGATTACGCCATTGTTGTGTTGTTTATGTCGTTAGTGTGAACCAGGCCTTACTTACTTTCATTGCTTAAAGAATACGCTCTTGACGGGCTCCATCAAAAACTTCATTAAGCCATGCTTATCACACGCGTGTACACTTGCCTTCTAACATTGTATTGGCTGATTGCGCATTTCCAGATTGCACCAGTCGCAGCCGCCAGCAGCTTCTTGTTATCTTGGCGAGAAAGAAGTGAGACGAGTGTGTCCAGACCTCCGCAGTCATATACAGCTTTTCTGGTCTGTTCGTCTACGGCACACTGTGAAGTAATTGGTAAACAAAAATCAAAATCAAACAACGTTGCATTTTGAGAGTCCTACTTAATCTTTCCTTCAATTACCAAGCACTTCCTTTGCAGATCCTTCTTATTTGCTCTTTTTCTGCCCCAGTCGTTTCCTCTTACTGCAAGTACGACTATACCTGTTTTGTTTCGTATTGCGTTTTTATTTGTAACTGAAAAAAAATTCTCTAAATAGTTGCATCTTTAGACGGCTTACGCTTATATTCAAACCCCAAACCAATCGTATTCTTGCTTATGTGAGTTTTCCCGCGCTTTTCGCGAATTACATGTTTTCCCGCGCTTAGCTCGGGATACCGGTTACAGGTTTTTGGTGATACTTTTGATTGGTCCCTTATCTTTTTTCTTAAGTACGCTAAGGGTGACGTAAACTATGACGAAACTTTAACGACAGCCAATTAGAAGGTACATTTAGATTTATAGATTTAAAACGTTATTTTACCTTGAATATGGCATTGGCACAGTAACCCTGTAGCTCCTCATTGTCTGTCACCAAACGCTGAACAATTGCCTTTAACATATTTTCCTTATAGAAAGCTTCTCTAAAACGACTCTGAAGTACAAAGCGAAAGTTTTTGTTACAAAATAAAATTATTATACATGTCAAGGTGGCTAGAACTCCTAATTTTAAGAACTATATGGCCATTTATTCTAAAGGCATTTCAAGAGCAAATTGGAATAAAGAAGTTTTCGTTTTGTCAGAGAAGGAAAACCGAAAAATTTCAGAGAAGCCCCTTGGAGTAATGACGAAAACTAAAAACAAACTTGAAAAACTCATGTTACTAGGTCCGGATTTAACACGAGCTGTAGCGGTGGAAGCTAGGCGAGTGCTCTCACCATCTGCGCCACCCCTGCGTCCAAAACTGCGCTATAATGTAAAACCTGCGTGTCTTTACTGCTTCTTTTTACGAAACTGTGTAGTTTATTCCTCAATAGCCTGTGTAACTAGGCTGAGACTTGTTTTCAAGACAAACAAGACGAAAAAGCGGGGTTGAGACCCAAGTCGGGAATATAAGTTATTGTCCTCACTAAATCGTGATGAACCTGGCAACATATCGTGGTATTGTTATATAAGACTATAGTTAGTGGAGGGAGACTCCTCTAACTATGATAAGACCGTTTACTTTTACTTCTTCTTTTGGAGAATTACCTCCACTGCACACTCTTGAGCAAGTCCCACAATAGGGACGAGGAACTCCTCCTTGTCCAATCTGATGAGTTTGGCAAGTAACGGGACACTACCAGCGTTGAAGATTGCCGATCTACAAGTACAGACGTAGGTCAAACAATCTGAAGTGTTAATTCAGCACATTTCATTTCACGAGTTTTTGTCAAGTGCAAGCCTCCCACAAGAACCACAGATTGTTCACAATCAAAAGTCTGGCCTTAAGAGGTTCTATTGCCTCACCCGTCTGCTGTTGACATACATCTTTGCTACTTGACTTGTCTACTACGCAAAAATCACGTGATAGTACAAACCTACTGCGCGTGCTCTTGCTACAACTCCACAACGCAAGCGCTGCATTACGTGCCACTTCCAGATCTGGTACGTGGTGGCCAGGGGACTGGTTATCAGAGGACCTCCTTCCAGTACCTCGCGTTCGTCCATCTTCATAGTCTAGAAGACCAACCTAACACAAGAGGAAGAAAATCTTAGTATTAAGCGCAACTACGAGAAAGCTTTATCTACAAACCTAAAGATGTGCTGCTAGGCTTTGTTTGAATAGAATTCTAAAGTAATATCCCTGAGTAGATCTGTCAATCACTCGTTCCTTCCAAGAACTTTCACAAATATTACCAACAACTTGCCGATACCATTCGTACACCTCTGTGGTAAAACGCTCTGCAAGAAACCTCTCTTTCCAAAGAGAATAACACGAAAAACATCGACGGAAAGTCGCAACCCAAGGCCAAAAGAGTCGGATATTAAACTCTCCCCTCATTCAGCAACTTTGAACTTCAATCTCACCAGTTTTTGTAGTCCGCCATGTCTTTTCAGTATATTTCTCCCTAGGCTTGATTTCGCCATGTTTGCCAGGTTAGCTGCAGCTAAGCTTTGTACTTCCTGTGGACAATCGGTGATGAGATTCACCAGGATCTGAACGCCTAAGGAAACATAAAATGAAAACCTAAATTCTCCTTTCATCCCCTTGTATTATTATTATAGTAATAGTTGGAAGAATTGATGTACGTATCAAGACGGCTTCTTAAAGATGACGATCAATAATATCGAGCTGTCTGCGTGCATTGCGAGCCTATCTTGTTTAATAGAATTCTTAAATTCTCCTGGTCTGTTGTTTAATCATGTGATAACTTTCAAAGGAGATTTTGTATGTTCATCACTAACCTCCCATGTTAATGACTGCTCGCCTGTTGTATTTACTATTCAATGTCAACTGCTGAAGGACCTTTAAAGCACCAACCTAAAAAAGGCCGTAAATTAAATGTACGTTTAGTAAAAGCATATAAGCAACAAGCTATCCTTGGTATTCATGTGACGTCATTATTTTCCAAAATAAAAAATTATCCATCCTTATGAGGTTTTAGTTTCTATCGAGTTAAAGAAACACTCGTGAAAGTTTGGGAAAACTCGAAAATGCTGTGGAAACGCTCGCCTGCGGCTCGTGTTCCCACAGCATTTCTCGTTCTGCCAAACTTTCCCTCGTGTTTCCATAACTTGATAGAAACACGGTACATGTTTTCTATTTCTTAAATAACAAATGTTTGATAAAAAAAAAAGAACACGAAGACTGACTGACCTAGAATGACTTAAATCTCCCACAAAAAGCCTAGATAGTCTCGAATAGTCCCTAAACGTCCCTTGACACCCTCATTCGTCACTCGGGCGTCTGAAATTACACGTGCTCATACCTGACAGCCCACGTGGTCGGTTCTGAGAATATTGACAAGGATTGTCAATCCGTTGACATCCCTGATGGCCATCTGAGTCATCTCCTGTGTGAGGTTGAAATCCGTCAGGCCACACAGCGTGATAACCGTAGCGACCTGGTTACCAATCTGAAAACAGGAATGTCAAGAGAAACTGGATTTACAGGAATCGCTGATGTAAGATTTTAGTTTGAAAATAAATATATGCCCACCTTTAAAAACTTGACAAGCCTTTGTATTTGCCAATATTCCGAGGGAAGATCAGCCACACTCTGTAAAAGAGAGATAACACCAAAGATGTTGAAGTTTTTTTCCACAATCGATGGCCGCAACTGACTCTTAAGTTTTTAATTTTGTCCATAATTAGTATTTTCTTATTATGAGAAGCCCTTTGGGGACAGATGACGCATACTTGACCAAGGCTTGCATGGGATGACTTACACGGCCTTCTGGCTCTGTCGCATTTGCAAATTCCTATTTTTTTATTTCTTTATCACATTAATGCGTGATTTCAGAAAAGTTCAGCAGAATCAGTGGACCTCATGCGATATCCATGAAAAGTGATGATTAATTCATCAATCATTTGTTATTAGTTGTGTTTGTTTACGAGTATCGATTATCGCAGTAGTTATTTCAGCTACCACTGCTAGCCGATAGCGGGCTCACCACTTTGCCGTCTAGCACTCTGTCATCTTCCTCTTCACTCTCAGTAGAACTCTCCGTCTGCTCGGTTGGAATTCTGAGAACTGTTGACCGCCTATGAATGTTTTGCTTGTTGTTTTGGCTTGTCGCATAGAATGATAAAAGTTAGTTGTAAAACAATACCAGAGCTATAATAAAGCAAATACTGTAAAGCTTTCTGAGTCGTGTAGATCGACTTATCAACTTCATTTTGTTCTGTATTTCAGAGAGAGATGCACGAAAAAGCAAGTTTTAGCAATTTTAATTATAACAGATGCCAATAGCATGGTGATTCTGTAATTAGCTATGTTACTGTGTTATCTGCATTTAAGCAGCGGTCGTTGCTGAGTGCTTGTGAAACATTGTATATAGTGAAATCGTTGCTTTTTGGACCTAATATTCAAGGAGAAATAAGCTCTCAAACGCTGCAAAATGTCTGGGTGCCCAAAACGCTAATGGCCTATACATTCTTTGTAAAATCTCGCATTTTAAACACGCGTCGCAGAAAACAGTTCTCAACACTTCCACTTCAATACTGCGAACCGATATTTCTATAGCTTGAACAGAAACTGAATCGCTTATGACCATGAGCTTATTACTAAAGGTTATAAGAAGCTAGAAGAAAACATTTAAAAATACAAAAAAATAGTTTTAGCTTACGGCTACAATAATTTTTATTACATAATAACATTTAGAGTTAATACAAATTACCAGTTTTTTTTTAAAGAAGAAAAGACAATAAAAAGCGACACACATTGCATTTACTTTCTATGGAAACATTTCGATAACTAATTGGTGGAGAAACGTATCGGGACTATGAAGGTTAATTAGCTTACTTTAGTTACCTTTCTTTGCGAGTTTGTTTCACTTTGGGTTGTGGCGGCTTTATAACTTCTTTCTCTTCTTCATCACTGTAACAATGGGTCAAAAATATGGTAACTTGCCATAAATTGCAAATACAGATATTTGACATCAAAGAATAGTTTATTTTCTTCTCCTTTACAAAATACTGGAATTACTTGATTTCAATTTTTGATACGTTTTTGGACCGAGTTGTTATTTATTAGCGCCCGTTTACATTTTTGTCAGTAAATAAGATCTTCATGTAATTATACGCAACAATATTGAGTGGCTTTTTTACAATCTTAAGCAACTTTTCTCGAAGTTGGAGCTAACTGTAAAACAAAATTTAAAAAAACAGTGCTTTTGTCCTATATTTCTAAACAGACAGTCCAAACACCCTGCTATACCGTGTCACGGCGAGAATAGGATTATCACGCCTTGCGGGCCTATGTTTCTCACTGTTATCTCCTGGAAGGGAATAACACACCACTTTTACCTATCATCTCCAACAACAAGTCTTATGTCTTTCCACCTCATGGAGCGCTGTCGCTGATTAAGGGTTTTTTCGTTGCTGTTTTTCTTTGTTTTCTTTTGAACTTTCTTTTTAACCGGCTTTCTGTTGAGATAAGAATGCACAAAAGAATTGAGGACAATCTGTTTTGACATGCGGCCCTATGCCTCACTGGGGGCCATAAGGATTGATGATGACGACGACGATGTTTTGACATAACGTGATTGTCCATGTAAGATATAGATTCACTTCTTTACGAGACTGCCATATTATGATTTCCTGTTGGTATAACTTGTTTTTGTATTCTCAGAAAACGCGGAAAGCACCTTCATTTATTTAAGGCAAGGGGCAGGCAGCGTAGCCGAGTGGTTAGAGCGCCGAACTTGCTTGAAATCTGGAGGTCGCAGGTTCAAGTCCCTCTCTGACCACTAAGCTGGAGTTGAGTTCTCGGAAGACCCTAGTTCAACTCCACGGTCATGTTTGTAAATAACCAACTGGTCTGCCTTCCTGCCAGCCTATTATGTTCAGTTGATATACATGTTTCTTTCAGATTAAGTGGCATGCCTGTGAACTAACCGAGTGTAGCTAAGCATGACATTAACCACTATAAACTAATTAAATAACTTACCAAAGATTAAATAATATATCAAAGACTTCAAGCTAAATACGTAACACTTTCTGAGAGGTTACATGAAGAGGGACCTCAGTGTTTGGAAAAACAGATTGCTTGTGCATTGTAAGAGTCCCACGCCAAGTGGTTTTACTTCAAAACTTCTTTATCAGTTTATCAAGGAGTTTCGTACCTGTTAACTTGCTTTTCTTCTTGTTTTTCGTTTTCTGATTTCTCTCCCTCCGGCTCACTCTCACTCAAATATTTGTCCAGGAAAGAGTTCTACGGGGAAAATACTCCAGAAATTCGAACTACGGTATATAGAATATGATATTTGAAGTATTAACCTGCTCACAAAATCTGCCGGTAAAGATGTGGTAACTTTTCAAGGGAGCTTTCGTCCCCGTCCTGGTACTAGGGACCTTAAGCAAACCACGACGGCAACAACAACGAGAACGCCACCAAATAAACGATTGAATATTAGCAGAACAATGGCTGTTCGCGTGCGTTATGAAGTTTTGTGCATCTCGTAGTCGTCCTAATTAAGCAACAACGTGAAATGACTAAGTTCTAAGTCTTTTTGAGAACGCGAACGGCGACGGCAACTTTGTTGTATTTTCCTTTGGATTTAACTCTGGCGTTCAGTTACATATTTAGTTTGAAAAAGTTTTAAGACAGCTACACGCACTGCATGAGTAACAGATCTTCACAATTACGAAATTCGAAGACAAACGATAAATTAATTTTTTTCTAGGCGTTGCCTTCGAGGTCGCCGGGATGATTGCTTAATGCCCTAAATTAATAACAAATTGCCAGGTGAGCTTGACTCAACATATTGAAGTACAATTTTGCATTAACTTATCTCTTTTTTAGCTTTGCCGGAATTGTCGTATGTCACGACTCGACATTGAACCTAATGAAAGCCTAAGTATCATGGCCTTGGAGCGAGGTTTTGACCAAACGCTCGGGTGCATAAAACTTACAATTGCTATCGCGGTTCTCTTTTCGATGCTAAGTTTATTAAAAATCCTATATATTTGTCATGATAAATTTTTCTCCACTTACGTGTCTTTCCAATTTGTCCTCCTGTTGACTGGGAGCTTCGTCCACTCGTGCCTGTAAAAGAAATATATCGATACGTGATACGCTTTTAAAAGTAACGCACATAAGACTGACAAAGCTGTAAAAAGCAAAATCGCTCACTTCTCCATGCTGATCAAAACTGTTATTACATCACACTTACCTCATTTATGATGTTGCTTGATTCGTCCGGAGCATGGCTTTCATTCTTATCGCCACTTTCTGTGTTTTCCTGCAATAAAGAAATGTGATAGAGCGCAAGACACATATTGGAATTATTATAATTTATCGAGAATAGATTCTGTCTACTGATGATCAGCTGAGGTGGGGGTTGGGGGTGGGATGGCGTTGGAGCTCCTATGTGACAAGGGTGAGGATGTTTATCGTCTCCCTTAGAGGTGTACATCACGGATTTTATCTCGCTTAAGGTGCTCAGGACAAAAAGCCAGTATTGAGGTATTTTTTTTAGGTCTGCACTCGTAGACCATATCAAACGAACACTATTTTTGCGCTTGAACAACGTTAAATCACTTTGGTATACGAAGCGAAGTTTCACATAAAATGGTACGCAAACAGTAAACAAAGAAAAGAAAACATCTTGGAACACGAAAAAGAAGAATTAGAAGCTGGACTGTTATAATTTAGCGACTTTCAGATCAGAGTACGAGTACATGATTGGGTCCGAGTACTACTTTCAAATTTCAAATCAGTTAAATCCCTAGAACTGTCACACCTTCCCGTTGTTTACCGGCAGATAAGGAGACCTTAGAAATACGATTGGTGTGATAAGCGGTTATCCAAGCCACATATACTAGATTTGAAAAGTCGCACTCCTACTCAATCTCGTACTCGTAGTCAAATCAAAAGGTCGCTTTAATTGAGCACGAGCCAGGCCTTGTTCGGTCTCCTTTAGCGGTGTAATTCAAATTTACACACGACAGGTATCCTCCCAGGGATTTTCCCTGGCCAGGGAAAATATTGAATTTTGAATTTTCTATAAGCCATAATCAAGCGTTTTATGAATGCATTAAGAGCCGAAAACTTACGATTATTTCATTCGTGGTTGTATTTTCAGGCGGTGTCTTCTCTTTAACTTGGATAGTCTATAAGTTCAATAGCAATTTCCATTTTATTAAACCATAGGCGTAGAGAGGGAAAATTGATTCATACTGTGGGGTTGAAAAAAAATTCCCTCTTCATGTTAAGGTTATTTATATCAAAAAAACAAAGCGGATAATTCCACACGGCCCTATGGAAGAAGAAATGACCTGAGATTCCAATCAATTGTCAAGTTGTGAATCATCTTCCCCAGTAAGAAGTCCTTAAAAAAAATTCACTACAGAATTTGATAGAAGTCCATAGCATGCTTTCTGGTTATTTATTTACATTAAAACCAAGATCCATTTATTTCTTGTAAGGATTAATTAATAATCTATTTGGATAGAATTTGTACTGGTTATCAATAAGAGAATTGGGTAGTTCTTTTGCCGTAATCTTTTCGTTTTAATTGTCTTAATGTCCTGGCTTGAAATTGAATGTTAGTTCCTAACAATTTCTGTCAATTCTTCATCAAATAACCAAAAAATATAACCAGAGCAAACATAGACACTAAACTTCTTCAGTGTTTGAGGGTGGAGAACTGATCTAGCGACACGAGTGACTCCCATATTCCGACGAGCGTCCCTATATTTATATATGGGAGTTCCCACTTGGGATAGCGACATGAAAAAACTATGAGTTGACGCCAGTTCAGTTGGCCTAAAAATAACTTCACGACGTAAAATTATTTTTGGATTAAATTTGTCTTTATACTTATCTACAACTACAAGGAATCTACCTCAAGTCGTGTATCCATTTCATTGTCAATATCCGACATTGCGTGTTTTGACCTGCAAGATGCGAAATTTTAAACTGTACCTATTTTTGCTTACCTCATAATAAATCGAATCTATTTATAACCTGTAGCTGTTACTACTACGACTACTGGTCGAGGACGAAGACAACGACGAGGGCACCGACAAGGACGACGATAAGGACGAACATGACGAAGCGACACCGAGGAGACGACGACGAGGATCAGAGCTGCTATAGCTACAACAAGGACGAAGACAACGACAACTTAAGGACGCCGACAAAACCCGATGAAAAGCCGACAAGACAACGATGACAAAGAGGAGAGGACGACGAGGACGAGGCGACGAACTAGCTGTACGTTGCATGCCTGTTGCACTATTCTCTTCAGTTTCTTAATTCGCAAATCCCCTTATTTTTTTCATGCCTTTCCTAGTTCTATATATTTTCGGTTTGTTATTATTACTTCAAAACTTGACTGTGAAAACTTGACTGTGAGAGTGATTTTGTGGAAATTGACCAGTTTTCACTCAATTTTACTGATCTGAGCCCTGTTGTTGTTTGAGATGCAAATTTTTTCCAATTTGTAAACCAACCAACACATGAAATATTAAAAACAACAACCACTCTACTTCACAAGTCGCAGTTGTAACTCATCGAATATTGGCATCTTTGATCCAACGTCGAATGAAAGCGCCATGAATGTAAAAAAAAAATCTTCAGACACAAACCCAGCTTTGAGCATCTGGCAAAGAGTGAAGCCAACATACCGGGCAAAAATGTATTACCTAACAAATGCTGTTAAGTGTCTTGTCAAATTCACAATTTACATGCAAAAGAGTTTAGCTTACCTGTTGTCAATTTATGAAAATATGCTTACTTAGCTAGAGAATCAATTTTTTCAGACTAT
>OMLO01003134.1_pt1 | contig 13631 bp, 13 predicted proteins | sample 1674811 | NCBI WGS metagenome assembly OMLO01 (sample SAMN06265003, study PRJEB25207) | coral metagenome | isolation source: Coral host | place: Mexico:La Bocana,Puerto Morelos, Mexico | collected 2008-11-13
CCTTCTCAGGAGCTGGATCCCCTCAGGTGTTTAGGGGTGCAAAAATCGATCCTCACGTACGGTATGACTGGATGTCTAGCCCTATAGATCCTGGCTCACCGAAACTGAGAATGGGAGCATGGAACCCATATCCCTTGCGTTTTGGAGGTGATTATACACCCCAATCATCATTTGACTTTCGGTGATTGGATCCCTAGGGAAGGTGGGCCCCGAGCCGATCGTTATAAATGAAGTTATATGTAACCCTTATAAATGGCCCAAAATAAATGGGTAGCTGGGGTTATGACCCTACTTATAGGGGTTACAACTCCATTTGTAACTGGTTGGGGCCCACCTTGTACATTCCATTAATTTTCCAAAAAAACTTACCACAAACCAAATCTCAAAAACAAGACCAACAACTAGAGCAACATGAAATTTGGTTGGGTATCTTTTTGGTTAAACTTCAAGTTGGTGTACGTAGTCTAAACAATGTAAGCTATCTCAAGATGCTTGGAGGAAATTCTTGTCTCCCCTTTGGATCAGAGATATTTTTGTTGGAAATCATGGATTTTTACACCTGGGTCAACAATTAAATATGTATACAAAAGTGGAGATGGAGGTTTTTCCCAAAATGAAGTTATAGATTTTTCACCATCAACACAAACTCCCTATGCTGTTTAAAGGTTATATAAGTTTCTGCTGGGACCCCGCGGATTTTTGGGGCACCCAAGTTGGAACTCTTGCAGGGTCCCTCACCTCAAAAAGCTAGCTTTTTGGAAGGGAAATGAGACCCCTTGTTTCATGAATGGTTGAACTTTTGGTTTCCTTAATAGGTGGGATCGGTGGCATAATCACCCAATTGGCAAGGACTATAAGGGTATATAAGTGGTATATATTGCAAATTGGGTAATTATATATATATATATATCACCTATAACCTATTAAGGGAACCAACAACAACCATTGATTTCAGGGAAAGCTAGCTCACAAAGAATCGCCAGATGAATATACCATGAAATGTATACTATGATCAGATAACTCTTTGTGCACGAAAATGGGACCCCTTACACCCGCGAAAAGTAACATGGCACCTGAAAATAGACCACTGGAAAAGGAATTCCTATTGGAAACCATCATTTTTGGGTTCCATGTTAGTTTTCCGGGGTGTATTTCAAAAAATCCAGGTTGGTGAAATATTATTCCATTTGGCCATGATTGTATCATTCAAGGTGACTGTTTTGCTCAACGTATAGAGTACCTAAACAAACAAAAACATGGAAACTCAAACTAAAGAATCTAAAAAGCCCGTGGAAGATTGTGGAAGGCACTTTTAATTCAAAACAACAAACATATGGGGGAAATTCATAGAAATTCTATACTTCAACTGATTCCAAGATTTTTTTCGCGAAAACTCGGGAAGTTGTTGTAAAACTGGAGTTGTCCAGCCCACACCTCATCCACAAGTTCACCTTAGATTTGCTTCCACCAAGTATATATACATGGAAACCGACCAAAAATTGACTTGGAACAGAAAAATCCTGGAGTTTTGCTTCATGATGTTGTTGCGTTAACATCATTTTTGGTTGTTTATAACCATTCGTTGAGTCTTCGGGTCAGCAAACTGATGGATTAAACGCCCAGTGTTTCACAAAAACCCTGGCATTTATGGCATTACCACTGTGGGACTCACCTGCTGAATCACCATTTTCCTGCCCAGGGAAGCAAAGGCCAAGTTTGGTCGGGTTTGTCGGTGGGGGTTTGTATGTCGAACGGGTGTGGCTGAAGGACAGATGTATGACCCTACAAGATGGGCTAAACCCAAAAAAACGGTTAAAAGGTAGGGTTACAACTTCACTTACCCATTTATTTTCGGCCATTTATAGGGGATAAGTTGTAACCGCGTTTACAACTGGTAGGGGCCCTCCTTATACAAACCAAGCATCCCCAGGTCATCATCGATGCCTTTGGCTATAGAAGCTCCTCCAGATCCTATGCAATGCCTGAAGCCGTAGCGTGTAACGACTTCAGGTCAGGTGAGCAACCTATAATCGCCAAGAATTTCAGGTACCTAAAATGCAGGTATATATTGAACCTGCTATTTTGGGGGTGGGTGAAAACCCTGTTACATAAGCCTTCACCATCAATCATGCACAACAGCAAAAACATCTCAATTTTTCTGGATATTTTTTGTTTGGCCAAGTTGCACGTAGGATAACAAACTGGGAGCTACCTGACAAACAGCTTCTGGCTTCAAGCCACGTTGCTGCGATTCAAATTTCCTCAGTGATGGGGAAAACGGCCTTGTAACGATTTGTGTCACGGGTTTGGGTTGAGTCTTGACATGTGAGGTCTCAGAAAATTGTGATGTTGTTGTTGCACAAGTTGATACGGTTGATGGAAGAAATCCTGCACCAGTTGAGGTTGGTAGTTTATCCCATTATTTACCAGTAGAGCCGCACGAGGCGGTGGCGGAAGTTTCAAAAATAGAAAACCTATAGGAAAGATTCGTTGTTGTGAGTCACAGATGTCAGATCAAAAACATTGACTACTTGTTCAACTGTCCAACTCACTAACTAACTAACTAACTAACTAACTAACTAACTAACTAACTGACTAACTAACTAACTAACTAACTAACTAACAAACTAACTAACTCTCTAGCTAACTAACTAACTAACTAACTAATTAACCAACCAACCAACCAACCAACTAACTAACTAACTAACTAACTAACTAAGTTAGACAGTTCGGCAGTTAGTCAGTCACCCTGTCGGAGTCGCTTGGTCATCCGTGATTCACATCAACCAATCCTTGTTACACTGGGAACTTCCGCCACCGGCTCCAATGATTCAGCTCTCAAAATTTCGACCCATTTGCCATCCTCTCGGGAAATCAACATGCTTGCCTTCTAGCCCTTGATCGAACGTGGAACTGGTCACCTTTTTGTCCATCAAGAACAATCAGAAACTAGAAGTCAAAATTGTGTCGGTGGCAGACTCAGGCAAAGCCATGGACAGAACTGTGTCAAGAAGAAGAACGAGCAGAGGGTTTGAGCGTGAGGTTTCACCTGAGCCATCTCCAGAGTGCATCTTTGTTTTATCTCAATGCGCAGGTCTCACTTAGTTCGCCAGATGTCTCCAGTTTGGGACAGGCGGTTGGAAGAGCGCTATTGAGCACAGCCCACACATTTTTGATCTAGTTTTTCAGGAACTTTGATCAGTTTTTCACTACGAATTCAAACACAGGCTGTTTCGAGTTGATGACTGAACGAATCTTCACGCAGCAACAAATGGATAGTTTTAATCTTCTTTGAAACAGTGGATGTATTTTTGCGCGTGATTCATCTGCTACTTTCAACAGTCCAACAACGAGCAAAGGCACTTCATCGGACATCGTGGTTCCAGCAGTCCGCCACAGCTCATTTTCCTTCGCAGTTGGTACTCTTACCCGATTTTATGGAATTCGATTATGCTGATGCAAAGTTGTGGGAATGGATCGCTAACAGGAGCACAGTGTCACAGCTGGAACAAGGTCTTGGAATCCTAGAAAAGATTGACAGATGATCGACCTTGGGTTGTCGGTAGTAACATGCTTGTGGCTACCGGGCATTTGGGGCAACTTTTGTGGATCTCCAGCACTTGGATAACACTCTAGTTACTGGAGTGCAGAAAGAAAAACTGAATGGGAAGTCACTTTTCGAGGAGAACGGCTGAGGGCAGAGGTTTCGTTCAATTTCACCTAGTTACCTGGGTACCTTGTGGTGTGGTTGTGTTTTTTGGGGAGTTTGGTTTTGTGGGTTTTGTGTTTTGCCGCGTTTGCTGTTTTTGTACCCAGTTTGCAAATCACTGCATGACCTCTTCACATACAAGAGAATCAGTGGCCGATAAGGCTGAGTACTCGATCAGCTATGGCGCAAAAAAAATCAATGTTGTGTGCACCTATGTGCTTGCTCCATTTCTAAAAGGAGAATGACCGTGAGCAAAAAGATGCCGCGACATACCACAAGACAAGTAGACAACCACACGTGTCGAAACGAAGACATTCGTGATTGTCACCCCAGACCGGAAAAAAGAAGGAGCGCAGTTTCAGCTTGTTTCGATTGCACTTCACTTTCACCTTTCAACTTTTTGAATTGTACTGTGTAGTCACCAGCAATGGAGTGACGAGCCTGTGGCATACTGTCCGGCTCGTCCTCCTGTACTGAACTATCTCCTCATTATCCATGTACTTCCGCATACCGCCACACGAACCTTCGTCTTCCAATGGACGCTGTTGCCTTTATCTTGTTGGTCAGGGAACTGTCTCCTAACCAGTGGACTGGGCCCTTTATCCACTAGGAGTTTCCAGCTCGCACTAGTCCGGCAATGCAGGAAAAAAAACTGGGAGTTAGTTCCAGTTACTCCGTTGTTGGCCAGGGAACTGTCTCCTTTACCTTCAACGTGAGACCTGTCCACGATAAAAGATTACAATCTATTGGTGGCCAGGAACTGTCTTCTGTACCCTCAACTTGTTGTATCTGTCATTTCTTGTTGTTGGCCGAGAACTGTCTCTCGTACATTCAACTTGATCGGATAGGTGGGTATTCCATTTCTTTTGTTCATTCCTGGAAGCTGGAGTGCTTGGATAGCTCCTGTTCAAGCACTTCTGCTTTTTTGTTGGATGATGTGCTTGTGGGCCCCACCAGATTGGCACGCAAGGCTTCTCAATTTACATTGCTACTGCTTGGGATACAGCTATGATGAATTGCTGGATTACTTTGATGCTGACTGCAAGGTATAGAGCCCATTGAAGAAGTGCTAGGCATTTACTACAAGATGCTGAAGAGGTTGTGAGAGCCGGGGTTTTGTGTATAGATTATTGCAACGAGGTAGTGAGAGCGTGAGCCTGTTTCACCTGTTTCACCTTTTCATAGATTGGTCAGGAACATGTGGGTTCTTTTGGTGTTGGTGTGGTTCTTGGGGGTGTTTGTTTTTTTGTTGTTCTTTGTTTGCTTGCTTTTCTATGTTGCTGGCCAATCATTTTGATCGAGTTGTCTAACCATGACTACTTTAGCACAGCTTCATGACTGCCACAGTTGTAATGACGAGCGCAGCTTAGTTCAAAAAAAACGTGGGCAAATACAAGATTTTTGTGCTCCGGCTATCCAAAAAAATTTCCCACAGATATTGCGGCTGCCATTACAAGTGACAACTTCACCACATTGCGGGATTGGAACATCACAATTGCCGGACGTCATTTCCATTGGCCGGACCGAAACATCAAATTTGCCGGGCCTCCCTACCTATGGCCGGACCGAAACATCAAATTCGCCGGACCTGCCTATGGCCGGACCGAAACATCAAATTTGCCGGGTCTTCCTGCCTATGGCCGGACGGGAACATGAAATTCCCTGCCTATGGCCGGGCCGTGATAGAAACTTATGTGCGCCCCGCCGGACCTCCTTGCCTATGGCCGGACCGGCCACCCGCTTTGGAACTTACAAAGTTAGTGAATGGCGGGAGGGGGTGCAGCTGCAGAGAACATGGATACAGAAAACAATCTATAACTCGCACTCTTCGCCCTTTTCCTTTCCCACTAACATTGTATGCCAGGGTCTTGTCCAAACCGGGTTAGATTTGCATCCCATGTCTGGGAAGAGGTGGAGTTTGGGGATTTCTTCGCTCAAGATGTTTCGCCTGCAGTGTGGGTTTTCTTAAGTCAAGATGTTTCGCCTGCATATCGGGATGGCGCCTTCTTAGTGCAAGATGTTTCGCTTGCAGTTTTGGGATGGCGCCTTCTTGTTTGCCATTTGAATATTGCAACGTCAATTTCAGCTGCCATTCTAATATTGCATTGTGGTCCGCAATGCTTTAGCCATGGTGCGCTAGCATTGTGCACTTTGATGAAGAGATGGGGTTCAAATTTTGGGGCCCTAGAAGTACCGTTTTGTCACCATCAAATTGAAGGCCCCCCACAGTACGTTTCTATTCGATCGTTGTTCTGGCGGGCGGTCGGCGCAGCTGAATTGTGCTGGGCGGCGTTGGGCTCCCACCTTCAAACGAAGAATTAACATTTTGCACAGGTGTCAAGTGTTTGCCCCTTGCTGAACCTGTTTCCGCAGGCCATAGTCGAAATAAGCCAGGGGCGGGTCCAATTTTTGGGACTTTTTTTGGCCACTGAGCAGAAGGCTTCTTTTTGAAACGGCCGAGATTTTGGAACCATTTTGGTTCCTTTTTTTGGGCCCGGAACTGCACCAAGTGACGACTTTTTGCCATTGGCCCGATTACCTTGCAGCGCAAGTTTGGCCAGAAAAAACGTATTTTGTGGCTGAGTGCAGATGAAACAAGTCTTAGCAGTCAGAGTGGGCGCTAAGAAGGCTGTGGGGCACATTGTCTCGAAGAAGTGGTGACCTACAGTAGGTTTGTTCGGTTGTGTGGTGTTGGGAGGGGGTTTGTTGTGTTTTTTGTTTGCTTTTGTCTTGCTACTGGACCCGTCTCTAGAAAATTTCGGATCTATCCCAGATCTCAAGCATAGGTTGCAAAGACTGCCACTATCGTGATGGTAAAGGAATTTTATTTACGCTTATAGCAGTTGAAGAGGTTGCTACAAACGCTTCTACGTAACATTCGCAAGGCAGAACATCTGCAGAATTTTTCACAAAACAAACCATCTAAGAAGTCTCTTACTGTGGTTCGATCGCTTTTATTTTCCGTTGTCTCCTTTTTAACCTTATCTTCTTTCATGGACAACCCACAACCGTCATTTTTGTTGGAGACTCTGGATGAATTCTTCCATTTACTGCACTCTGTGTTCTCTACAAGGCTTCAAACGCTATGTAGGCAGAACTCTGGGTCAAACCTTTCGGTGCATCATCTTGAGCAAATGGCCTTCACTAGAGAGCGACTCTGTCGCTGTCATTTGCTCTTCCTTCTATGTCTTAATTATATGGTCTGGCGATACTTCACTACATCCTGCAGAAAACATTTGAGAGGAATTTGAGGTTGCTGGTTCGTTGCACGTCCTTGCACGTTCGTTTCACGCGGTTTCACTAAGACCTGGGTTGGTTCACTAAGACCTGGGTTGGTTAAGTTGCTTGCGCTCTCCCACTTTCAGGCACGCCGTCGATCACCTCGTGATTCGAGTTTCACCGGACATTTCGGCCAGTTTGTTGTTATCTCTTGATACCTGCGTCATCGGTGCCTCTTGTCACGATCGAATGCGCGCTCTTGTCACAGGTATCTCGAACCCAATGACTGCTCTGCGCCTCCTCCTCCTCTAGTGCACCGTCGATGACTTGACTCCGGAATGGTCTTCTCGTCTTTGACTCACTCGACCTCGGAGGAATAATTTGTGTTTGAATTTGTTTGATAAATTCGTTCATTGGTCTGGCCTTTGAAAATGAATGTTTTTGTCTTTCTCACGACTTTGGATTTGTCCGTTTCGTGTAGGATCAGAGGACTGAAGGGCGAACGGCCCGGGACACGTACCCTAGAGCAGCTTGCAGACAAAAAAAATTAGATTGGAGCTGGTTCGGCATAGGCACAAAAAAGACAAATATGGTGAGATGTGTAACTTCCTGCAAAGGTCTCTTCTGCTAGACGTTCAATGTGCATCTGGTGGGGCAACCAGGAGATGTTCGTGTTGGATCTACGTGCTGACGGAGATGATTTGAGAGATCTGAAGGTGTTTGACCCTGCATTGTTTCACTTGAAGGATTTTGGATCAAACTAAACTGCGTTTTTTTTTTTCATTGTTGTTGTTGTTGTTGTTGTTGTTGTTGTTGTTGTTGTTGTTGTTGTTTACGGTTTGTGTGTCTTTTTTGGCTGTGTGCTGCTTCAGTGCCGAAGGTCTCGGGCGGGTCGCCCTTCAAACAGTCAGTGAACGTGTGTTGGACACACCAGACTAATTGCCAAAAACAGTCAACAAATTAAGCAAACTAAGTGAACAACATCGAATTAGGAGTACCAATACGTCGCACTGAGAGTCATTGGGTGTATACCTGTGACGAGGAGTGCATCACTAGCAGTGATCAGGGCACTAGGTATATCAGACAACGATAATTTAGACCAAGTCAATGTCCAGTGAAACATGCTACCGGGTGCCTGAAGTTGGAGAGCGCAAGGCAACTTAACCAACCCAGGACTTGGTGAAACAGGGTGAAACATGGTGAAACGTCGAACAGCCATGCAGTGCATTTGTGGTTTGTGTGTCTTGTTTGTGTCGATAATTGGTGCTTCAACATGTTGTACCGTAGTTGACTAGAACTCTGACTGTCACAAGTGGTTGGAGAGACGCTATGAGGGGCAGTATTGGAGGCAAATTCAAATGCAAACAGACAAAGGAGTGGTTTCTCAGTGCCAAACTTGTCCATTCCCCCTTTCTTGGGGTTGTCTCTTCAAATGCAAAGGCTGGATGACATTGACAGAGTGGCAATGTATCGAAAGAAAGAAGTTGCCCGGGTGAAGACTTGGCATACAAAGCAAGGGGTAATCTGCCGAATGTTCGAGACGATCGGATTGGAGACCATACTTGCGAATTTTGAATCATCTACAAGAAGGGACATGCTGGAGGAACACATCTGAGAGTTGAATGGCATTGAGCGTAAAGTTTCACCTAGTTAGCTTCCGCGGTGTTTGTTCTTGTTGGTGGGGGTTTCTTGTTTCGCTTTGCTGTTTTGTTGTTCTTGTTTGGCTGCTTGTTGCATTTTGAAGCTTCCCAAGTTTTTTGCATAATTCCCTGCGTGAAAACTCTTCAACAAGATAGGAGTAGCAATGACCGACAAGGCCCAGAGCTCGATCGGCACAGGCATAAGAAAAACTAGAACTCTGACTGTCATTGTCGACACGACGCGCACAGCATGGGTCCAAAAAAAAAATGTAGTGCACATTTCATGCTTGTTCTTATTAGCACTTTTCATGTATTGTGCAGTCTTTGGTGATCTCGTCTTGGATTTTTTTTGCGGCAATTGCAGTATTTTGATGATCTTGGATTTTGATTTTTCCTGACAAAAACAGTATTTGCTGATGTTTGCTTCTGACTTTTGGTGGCAAGGGCGTTTGGTGACCTCGGCAAATCATACTACGTGATACACTATTTGGCGATGTTGGACAGTGACTGTTCCTGGCGTGCCTAAAGAATTGAAAACTTTCTTCAAATTTTTTTTCAAGGAGGTCTCGCACGAAATGAATTGTTGAGAGGTAATCGGGGCACGCAATGCCAGGGTTTTGTCCCTACCATGCATCTCCCGCAGTTTACGTGCCGCAGGAACCAAGATGCAAAGGCTGCATGTTTCGACTCATGTTAGGCGTAGTGGGTGTAAAGATCTTGAAACCACTTGCAGTGATGCCGTATTGGTTTTGCTATTCCCAGGTATGTTGAAAATGAATGTCAAAAATCTTATGATTCTTTGAATCCTAGTGATTGAGGGTCATTCATTTGTTACAACTTGTTTCTTCCACCCGTTTCTTACTTATTGACTTTCGGCTCCTTTGTGACCGGCGTAGCCGCAAGCGAATTGAATTTGAATGGAGAGAACCTGCCGGGTGGACGACAGGTCCATTGACGGGGGGTACAGGGGAGACTGGCGATATGCCCCAATGAACCACAAAGGTAAAAAATGGAAAGGTGTTTTGATCTCAAAGATGCCAGGGAATTCCAGGAGTGAATGTGCATGTGGCAGGTTTGCTTGTTCATGTTGTGTGGAGTGCCATCACATGATTTTGTTTATATACATAGAAACGCCGCATGTGCTCTGTGTATCGTTGTGTATCTTTGATTTTATTTGGATTTTCCCCATGATCTCCCTGTTTTGGATGCTCTTCCCATCTTTTCCCATGATCTCGCTGTCGGCTATGCTTTCGCCAGGTCCAGCTTCAAAAAGACCAAAGGCTGTTTGTGGAGTCCGTGGAGCAGCCGACTTCCAAGCTATTCAGAAATTTATGTGTGGGTGTTTCCAAAAAAAAAAGGTACCCCCAAAATGGATGGTGAAAATAATGGAAAACCCGATTTTAAAATGGGATGATTTGGGAAAACACCCGTGTGCTTTCAACTCACACGTTGATTTTACATTTTTTTCCCAAGTTTTTCTCCCTGAAAGCCCCTTCCTGTTCCACTCAGGCTAAAGCGGGTGGAAATGCTTGGCCTCATTTGATGAGGCCAAAAGGATTTACAGTAACTTGCAATGCTCGAAACATACGGTACCGTATCAGAAGTGAAGGAATCATCAGGTGGGTGTTTCCAAAAATAAAGGTACCCCCAAATCATCCATTTTAATAGGGTTTTCCACTATAAACCATCCATTTTGGGTACCCTATTTTTGGAAACACCCAGGTTTTAACTAGGCCTCATGTCAAAATCAAAGAAAATTTTCAAATTTTGCAAATGTTGTCGAAGATTTACATGACAGGCATACATATGCCTTGGTTGGTGAAGTTGGGTGAAAAAATCTTTTGGACGGTGAAGCCTTCGACATCCGAAATCAAGCTTTAGGATTCGCCACATTGACAGACAGAAATGAATTTGACATTGGTTGGATGTGGTCAGGTGTTGATATGTCAGGATATGTCGTGCGCAGATTCAATTCCTTTCGGTTTGTTTGTAGTAAACCTCCTATTTACTTCAAGCTTTCCTTTATTTATACATGCTTCCAGATGGATGCTTGGCAGATACCGTTTGGCTTGGAGAAAACATAGATGCTCTTGTCAGTTCAGACTGCTCGAACGAAAATTGACCGGGGAAGTGGAGCATTTTAGTCACTAAGTTGTGTTTGATCCTTGGATAGGTGTAGCTTCTTCGAGCACTTTGACAAGGATCGAAGGGAATCTTGGATTGCTGAATGTCCAAGGCCAGCTTCCTTGAGATGGATACAGAGTTTGCAACTAAGTTGTGGATAATTGTGGCCACAATGTTAGCTGTCACGTGCCAGATGCTGAGCTAAAATTGCACCTGCAGTCAAGAAGGTAAGGTCAACACAATCATTATCCTGTCTTTTTGAGCTCCGACGTTTGTCTTCCCTTGGATCGAATATTTCGTAGGGTTTCATTCAGAACACAGAAGTGGACGGCCCATTCTTCTCTGTTACTTGCCATGTTTATTTCCTCAGGTGCAAGGCACTAGCTTGCTTTTGCAACAACCTCCCAGGCAAAGCCACGGCTTCAAACGAATACAGAGACACAGACGAACACTGACAAACATGTGGTTTCGTCCTGCCAAGTAGTCAAGAAAAGGCAATCATGAAAAAGATCTAGGACTTTCTGGCAGAGTCTCGTTTTTACATGTACGATGCAAATCTCTCCCAAGTGTTCAGATGAAGTACATAGGTGGATACAAAATGTTGGTATTATTTTGACAGAAGGCATTAGTGCGGCAGAAGGATTTGTGTGAGGCACCCTACAATTTCTGTAGCGTATATAAAGTTTCAAAAACTGCAGAAACCTGCCTCTATCTCGTTGCACTTGGAGGCCTTCAATATTGATAATTTTTGATTAATTTTGTCTGAAATCCTTCAAGCTGCCAACCTCAGCAATTTGTAGTGTCATTTTTAGTGTAGTGTTTGCCAAGGTCAACCTCTCTCAGCTTGTCTGTGTTTGAAAACAAGTGTTCAAACTCACTCTTGCAAAACTAGCTTGCTTTCAGTTTTCCTGTCTTTTCCTTAAGCCATTTTTAGATATTCTTTTGGAGTAGACATGAATAGCCTTCTTTCTTAAAAACAATTTTTTTCCTCTCAACTTTCGGTCTCTGAGATCTAGTCACAGATGTTGGAGTGAGTATTTTGTGTCACAAAGTTGAAAAGACTTCATTGGCAGCAGTCAAATGGCTCAAACTTTCGGTCACTGAGATCTCATCTCAGTCCTACATCTACAACTGTCGATAACTGATAACTGACAACTGATAACTGATAGCCTAAGTTTGGGGCAACCACGAATATGTACGTGATTTGCCGCATTGCGGTGAGTGATGAGTTGCTTGGATTCATTTGGATTCTCTGAATTCTGCTGAAATGCTTGAGTGAAATTCCAAGAATTTTTGTTGCATCTTTGATTTGGTTCACATTGCCCTTGAATTGCCAAGGCTTCTTCAGCAGTTGGAGGCTTCGTTGATGTACCACTTGCAACCGCTCGAGAGGGAGCTTGCTGAGCGCCTCAATGGGCGTTGGGCCTTTAGAATCTCCCAGGGCCACTTGGAGCTTGGCTGTGATCGCCGCCAGCGCCTGGAAGAGGAGATCTCTTTTGTATTCCTTCAGCTTGATGGCGTGGACCCACATTCGTAGGTACAATAAACCATCATAAAACTTATGAGTTTCACATAGTTTAACTTTCGCGTTTCACACCGACAGGAACGGGGGGTTCATTTCGAGATGGTCCCAGGAGCATTTGCAGGGCATGCAAGAAGTCATCGCACAGAGAGTGGCACTGCTGGCTTCTGAACGCCAAGAGCAACGTGTTCCTTGGTCAAGTTATTGGTTCACAGGGAATCTCTGACTCAATGACCGTACCGTGGACACTCAAACCATTGCCTCTCGAGTTTGGCAATAGATTAAAGAGATCCCAATTGATCTTACATGTATACTTTTGCTTCAGGCTAGTGTCTAAAGCGAGTGCGCTGTTGTTGCTGTTGAACGTATTGTGAAGTATCATCCCAAGAACGAGGTCCACTTGATGTTGGAAGCAGCAATGATTCAACATGTTCGTGAAGTGCAGAACTTGCTCACTAGGAACCTGGGTGTTGAGGCTGGTCACTGTGTTGACAGTTCTTGAGTTGTTTTTGTTTCGCCATACATTTCTCCACGGTTGCTGTGTGATTTTGCTTTGTTGAAACGGTGAAATTTGCTGCGCTCGGAAACATGACCCTGAGATCGGCATTCTGCCAGAAGATGGACAGCCTGCACGCTTGGAGGTGGTAGGTGTGCCACGCGCAGTGGAGAATGCTCAGATGGAACTTCAACAGCATAGGCAGGGCAAGTTGGTTATGTTAGGAAATGTTAGGAATTGTTTCCTTGCTGCCCCCTTTCTGGCATTCGGAGACATTCTGCTGCATTGCTGCATGTTTCGAAATCATAAATGATAAATGCATGTTCTACCTTTGAGGCAAGAAGGCTTTGCCAGAACGCAGCGACAACTTGCTGAGGAGACTTTGCGTTGCATCCCCCTGCAAATGCATGACCTTTCAATATCTTGCTGCAATTCATTCGAATTCACTGCAAGTGTGAGTTCTGGTGCAGACCTATTCAATCATGTCAACCGTGCAGGAAACCTGGCAGAGTGTAAGCATCTTCGTCGACAACTTGAACATCGCCATGGGTTGCCAGGTGCTCTTCACAGGCCAAAGAAGGTTGCGTATGTCAGCATTTTCAGAAGTTGTTGCAGGGGCCAGGACAGTGGACAGCCAGACGGTGGTTGACCACTGGACAAGAGGCAACCATGGGCTGTGGTGGCTTTGGCAGGAGTGCGGCTTCTGGGTGGAAGGGTCTTCTTCTATGGCAGATTGCATTTTCGAGCATATCAGGGGTCTTCCAGGACATCATCGCAACCAGATTTTGGCTTTGTGCACAGGTGACGGTCGGCATGTCGATACGGTTCGCGATCTTGTCTGGCGACGGTGGACCATTGAGATTAGGTGTTGGAGCGAAAGTTGCCACTCAGCTTACCTGGCACTGGACGAAAGCAATCGCA
>OMLO01003135.1_pt1 | contig 13629 bp, 5 predicted proteins | sample 1674811 | NCBI WGS metagenome assembly OMLO01 (sample SAMN06265003, study PRJEB25207) | coral metagenome | isolation source: Coral host | place: Mexico:La Bocana,Puerto Morelos, Mexico | collected 2008-11-13
TATTGTTTTTGTTAAAGTTATAGATCTATATTATTCAGTTAATTAAGCCCTTTTATTTCCAATTAAAAGTTCCTACACTGTAGTAGTTTTAGAGATACTTGATTACCTTAAGTTTTTTTTTTCCGACATTTTTCCAGTCAGACATGATTTGGTCGTCCTACTGCCAGTATCAGTACAATGAATACAATAATTATTTCAGTAAAGTTGGTAGACAGTAAAATATAGCAGCTACGGTATACATATCCACATACTTCACACCTCTTCACACAATACAATAATCTACATAATTTCATCAACTTCAGTGTCCTTCACAGTTGATGCTAAAATCAGCTCTTACATTGCAGTTAAACAATGTTTATTCACAATCTGGAAAGGCAGACTGCTGAAGGCAATATTTTTCTTTCTGGCTCTGTCTGTGGCAATTGTACACTGTTAGTATCAGTAATCAGCGCATGGCATATTTTGAATGCGACTTTTAAATGTATGAACAATCTAGAAATATGAGGTATAAATAAGTGATCAAAATTACAGCACAAGTAAGATATGAACAAATCATGTAAACTTTGAGTACTCAGATACAGCTGTAGTTTATGTTTATGTCTACATGTACCACAAAGTTGAGACTGCTCGTGCGAAAAATTATGTAGATTGATGAATTTCCGTTCAAACAGCAAGGAACTGTTTCCTTGCCATATATTGTCGGTTCTGGATCAATAGGAAGCCTTTTGAATGGCTGGGGTTATCTGTTCAGAAAAATATTCAGCTGATCAAACAGTTGCTATCTGTTCCAAAAAACTATATTTATCCATTCAAACAGCTTAAGTTGTCCATTTGAAAAAATTGAAGCCACAAGAATAACTGATGTTATCCACTTAGATTTTTGTCTAATCAGAGGCAGTTACTATGTTTAACAAAAATATACATGTACTGGACACTATAATTAACACTTAACTATTAGTTTACATAACCAGCCAGTGAAAACCAACAGTTTTTTTTTGGTAACCTTAGTTGGCTCCTATGCCAAACTATGTGTCTGATTCTTTAGAAAAAGACAGCAAAACAGCCAATAATCAAAACAATAATCATGTATTGTAGGCTCAGCTTCCCTGCTCTCTTGACTCTGGTCTTCGTTGCCAAATAAGTAAGCTGTCTTCTTCAAAACTTTGTAACAACCATGTACAACAATTTTTATCTTATACTAAAGTAGAAAAATATACATTTACTGTCTGGACTCTTTAGAGTGGGCAAACTTATTGATTTTAAATTAATAAAAAGTTTCATGCTTACATGCACATTCCTTTTTTCAACTGCAAATCGCTTATTAATAAACTGCATTATTTATCAATGACAGTACTGTGAAGGTTTGTCATAATGTAGTCAATCTGTCATTATCTAAAAGTCTGGTATTGTTAAGCAAAGTTTCCTTTAGAAAACTAATCGACATGTTATTTGAGGTAACGATAATTAAAATAATTAAAATAAAGAACCAGCGTAACATAAATATCACGAACAAATTACACCTAATAAAATACTCAGTAGTCATAATCTTACTTTTGATCAACAACAGTCATCATTATAATTTGCTCTCTGTTACCACAATGTAAAAAGACATGCTAAAATTCACTTATTTTCAACAAAAGCTTTTCCTAAACCATGATAAAGAATGCAATTTTAATCTGAAAAATTACATGCCATTGACATTCAAGTGAAAGGAAGTGACAGTTTTTCCACTTGGGTAATCTTGCAAATTAATAATCACACTTTTTTCCAATCTGACAACAAACAAAAGAAAGGCCATCGAAGTTTGTGAACGTCGCCAAGTTAAAATAAATGTTGCACCAAGAATCAATTTCTATTGGAACGAGCTAAACTAAAACACATGGTTCTAAGGCTAAACCATTCAGGCACCGGGTGACTGTGAGAAAAAATTCGCCCAGATAAAGAATGAATCAAGATAGTTATCTTACATGAGCACGAACAAAACAACACAAAGCGTTTCAATTCTAACACTACGGAAACACAACATCAGCGTAAATAACTTCGTTAGAACCCATTGTGTCCTGAAATAACAACACTGCAAGTCCTAAAGACGAACGCGCTCCCACAGCACAGCGAGTACAGACATGGTCGAATCCCAGACATGCGATTTTAGCCAAGACCTGAGTTTCTTGTCAACGAAATACGCTACGTACATACAAGAACCCTTTCTACCTAATACCGATACTTCACACAGCCGAAAGAGGATTACTTAAAGGCGGTTTACTAATAATCTTCCATTTATGCGAATGGTTTGCCCGTTGACATTTCGCGTCAGAAAATTGTCCACAATAGCGTTTACAAAAGTGTGGCATTTTGTGACATCGAACACAGTCAAGGCAAACATAAACAAGTTACTCGGTTTAATTTACGAATCGTGTAAAACAACATGCAAGCTGGTGTTTTCGTTTGAAAAATTTACAAAGCGTAGTGTAGAATATCAACTGACAGCATCCAGGAATTCAGTGGAAGCTAACACGCCAACGAAAAACGATTCACTGAGGAATTTTTGCAAACCCCCGCCGGAAAAATTGCAATGTTTAGGAATAGCGATTGTCGAGTTGGATCAACAAAACCCGTAACCTCTATTTAAAACAGAAGCATTGTGATAACTCACCTCCACGTTTCCTCTAATAGAAGCCATATGTTTCTGTACTATAGCTAAATTTAACCCATGTCGAAGAGCCAAGCGAAGGAGAAAGAAACTCCCAGCACAATCGTACAAGGTACACCAACTGAAGCAACTGAAGCCGCAATTCTAACAGTTCTCGAAATAAATTATTGTACTCGATAATTCGTAATTACACGTTTATATTCCAATGTTACAAATGATTCGAAGATCTTTTCCGATAGTCAGCTAGTCAGGGTGGCGATGCTGTCCCGCAAACCAAATCACAGATCTGCGAAGGAATAAAAATGGGTTTGACCTTGAGGAAGGCCTCTATAATATTAGGCTCATACCGGCCAACAGGCTGACTTGCAGGACAAACACCACACTTTGAGCTCGTAAATTCCAATTAAAACACCCTGAAAAATCAAAGACGGATAACTGGCTTCTGCAATGATATAATGGGCGTCGGCACAGAATCATTCAGCAAACACATCCGGCACTTTTACCCGAGTTTTACGCGCAAACGTCCCAGCTTCCCGTGAGAGAGATGGCAAATGATTTCGTTCAAAACAACATTCCACACAACGGATGCTCCATAACTCGACGTAAATTTCCACACATGCAAATCACTGATACAACCAGTAGCTGCAATACAGCCCTGTGTAGCCGTCAATGGTTTTGTAATTTACCAATCTGCAGCAGTTTTCGGAGCAAAACTTTCGATCAACAACTAATCTTCTCGGCCTCTTTAGCCAGCGCCGAGCAAAGCTGTCACGTGACCATAAATTCCGAACCTTCCTTCAGATTGACTTGGAAATGAGGCTAGAGTAATAAAAGATGGCGCGGACGTCAAATTTCATCAAATTTCGATTATTCCATCCATTCTTTTAATCCACTTAAGGCGCGTTCCGGTTTTAGAGCAGACCGGCCTCACATTTTCGACACAAAGCTGACGGGCGTGAATCTCTAAGAACTTTTCGTGACATTTGACGCAGAGCCATATCAAAACATTGTTAGGAATATGATGCCAAGACGTCATTCAAAATGAGGCCCACCGGAAGTGAGTAAAGATAAGATAAGAAATCAATTTGGAGGACAAATTTTCCTTTATTGCCACCTCAAATAGCCTGAGCTGGGATAAATATGCATTCAAAACAAGTTAAGGAGAACGTAGCTGATAATTACTCGTTATATAAATTATTTGCCCACTACCCTCGCCCTCCCCCAACCTTCTAATTATTTTTACCGGATGCCGTGCACTCGGAGCATATATCGAAAGTTCACCGAATAACTTCCTGCTCGGCTCCGGGATCGTCCACCAGCAGACATTTATTGTGGAATTATATACGTTAAGGGTGCGGTCGTAACCACACCTGAGCTATTTTCAGCTATTATCTTCTCGACTAGCTGAAATAATAATCTTTTCCCTGTTTTCTTCTTTATTGTGTGACAATTTTAAGAAGCGCTGCCCAATTTTACGGATATTAAATTGCCTCATTTTTGAGCGGAAGAACTAAGAACGGGAACCACGGATCACTAAATATGGCTTATCATGACATAGATTTGTGACATCATACCTGAATTTTGTGCAATATTTACAAACCGAAATTGTACATTGGCGTTAAAGCCAAGAGAGATTCAGCTTCAAAACTAAAGCAAGATTTAAAAAACCTGGCTGCGAAAATAAACGTATAATTCATTTAATTCATTAATCTACTTTTAAAGCATACCAAAAGCAATTTTAGCTGTTTTCGCAAACAGTGAAGGGTAATCAACTAGAAAAAAAACCGGAGAAATTGAGAAAAGTCGTAAAAATCGAGTGCCATTGGCAATGATCCTCAGCCAGGTTATATTCAGTGCATTCAGGGGTCCAATCCTTTCTTGCCGACATATCGGCGCGCAGTTGACCCCTTCAGAGAAGCAACAACTCGGCAAGGGTCAGCCGCGGACCGTTCGGAAGGTCACTCATCGTCGAACTAGTGGTGAGAATTTCACGGATGGACTATTCTGCCTCTGCAGCATAGACAAATTATCTAAAGTTTCTCGAACTGGAGGCGTTTCTAACCATGATCTCGTGACTCCATCGGGTACTCTGACGATGTCACACACCAATCTGCGTTGGACTTAAGAGGCTCCCTATCGCTGAGGACAAAAGCCCAAGTAATCTGCGCGCTCGTTCCGAAAATTCTGAACAATTTTGCAGAATGGTAGTAAATATTTGGCTTAAGTCGGAGCTAGTGTTTCAGGGAAATCTAAAAGACCAGTATTTTTTTTTTCGTAAAATACACATTTACAAAAATAGAAAATATTGCTCGTTACAACCCCTACTTTTTTCGTGTTTAAAATTCGTATCCCAAACATGGGATGTGCTGTGGAAGATTTATCAAAGAAAATTCAAGAACATCACATATAAAGCCATAAAAAAGTAAAAAACATATTTATTTCGGCATTTATAATTAGGCTAAAACCCAAACATTTTCACAGAGATGGTAGTAAAACATTATTTAATCATTGCTTGTCAGCATGCAATACGTTTAAGAGGACTAGATGCGAAAACAGCATCCATAACATACCGCGCAACGCTATAAGTGATTACCGCATGGAGCCACCTTAAATTGAGTACCAAGTTCTCCCAAATTGCTTCATTTTGACTGCTAAACTGTAAAAGTCCGGTCCGATGGATTGCCCTTTTACTACTTGTGACGTCATCAGTTCCCACGACAGAGTATTTTTTGCCTATAGGCCTTTCCTAAAATACCATAATCTTTTGAGGATTTAATTAATATTTTAGATTATATTTTACATAGTGGAAGGCGCGGTGGCCTCATGGTTAGTGAGCTCGACGCCGGATCGAGTGGTCCGGATTCGAGCCCTGGCCGGGGACATAGTGTTGTGTTATTTGGCAAGACACTTAACTCTCACAGTGCGTCTCTCCACCCAGGTGTATAAATGGGTACCGGCAAATTTGATGCTGGGGGTAACCCTGCGATGGACGGGGACTAGCATCCCATCCAGGGGGGAGTAACAATATTCCTAGTCGCTTAATTCTACAGAAACCGAGATAAGCTTCTGCCTGATGGGCCACTTAGGCTCGTATGCTATATTTTATATAGGGTTATCTATCTCCTACTCATCAATCTATTTCTAATCTCCTGTCAGATGCATAACTCATTTTACTTTTAATGTACCACATGTCTTTAGTTTGTTTTTTTATGTTTCTATACTATAACCTCAAGTTGTAGTGATAATTAGCTATTTTTCTTCTTTTTTTTTTCTTTGCCCCTTGTATTTCTTAGTTGTGTAACTGTACTTGTTAGTAGTGCAAATAAAATAAAATAATAATAATAATAATAATCTTTTTTTTAAACTGCAGCCTCAAATCTAGAATACAAGCTGGATTAAGCTGCACGTGCCGTGAAACAACCTCTCCCAAAAACTATAATTTGCATAATTAGACGCGGACGGTGTAAGTAAGGAAAAAGTAGCACCCCATACTCAGCCCGGGTTGTTCGAAGCCCGATTACACTAACCCAAGGGAAAATTTTAATTTCAGTTTTGCATTTTTACGGTGAGGTTTTCTGTTTAAATTGTTTGTTTCTTCAGTTTTGAGCTTTACCAATCTCTAATTTCACAAAAGACAAGCAGTGAAGAACATTTTTATACAGGAAAAAAAAGTGCTCCCCCCCCCCCTCGAAGGTAGTGAGCCCACCACCATCCCAACCGCCAACCCCGAAAATAGGGAGAACAAGTTTCAAAAGTATATTTATTTTGCCAACAAATAGTCAAGTGAAACTTGAATTACGTACGGTGCAAAAGTCGATAGTTACAATTAATGCACCCAAGGAAAGGTATCAGATGTTGCGCCAGTTTTAAACGAAACCCATAAAACTTTCAGCAAAAATCAAGTACATACTCACAAAAAATTAAAAAAAATACCACGAATTTTAATCCGTACAACACATAAACATACATTCTTTATTCAAGACGCAAAGTTACAAAAGAGACACCTCTAAAGATATACGGTAACCTTAAGTCACAATTCTTTGTTTAGTAGGTACTTTTATCATATTCTGTTTATCGGAGCGGCCCAAATGAATTCCTGTGTAGTCTATCCATAGCATAAGGTTACCCTGGCACTAAGGAAATTGAAACTGATGATTGCCAATGCAAGTGGTAAGCTAAGTAATCCAAGTGAAAATAAGTTTTGGTGATAAAGTTATCGTCGATTCCGTGTTTTATTTAAAGAAGACTAACCAAGGCGTGACCGGCGAGAATAGTCCCGGGTGGAAGGTGCTTGTCAACTACTTCGACCCTCTTGCTAGGGTGACCCTAGCGGCAAACTCAGGGGTTACTCTGTTCTCTTGTAAACAGGGCTTACATTTTCTCATTTCTTCTCAATGATGTAATGAATGAGAAATCAGCTAAATACCCGAGCAATTGAGAATTTATACTACTCATGATGTTGAAAATTTGTTTAGTTAGTTTGCTATATACATCTAGTTTCACCGGAAACCTCTAACCGCAAACCGCTAGAAGTAACGTGACTAAGCGCTACCGTCGAGTTTGGAGTTCTCAACACGCGTTTTCAATGCCGACAGAGTTAATAGAGGAGAAGTAGGTTTTCACGTTATCTACCCGACCGTTTTTTATCCTAAATGTCTGATCATACCACGCACTCAGTAGGAAAATTAGTAAACCAGTCTTGCCAGTTTGAAAATCAAACACTGCTGTTGTCTGGAAATTCAACATGGCGGCATCTTCGTAGCTAAACCGAAGTCGTCTCACTGAACGCCTGACCTGAAACTGTCGTTTGCGGTTTGCTGTTAACGTGGAAACCTTGGTGATGTCTCATTGGGCCGGTTGAGTTTTCAATTCTAATTTAGAGATATATTCCCCTTTAAATTCTCTTCTAATGAGTTTAATTTTACATTAAAGAAAAATTCCTCTTGGTACGTTTGAAGTTTTAAAACGGGCGCAACATGAACTGGCGAAGGATGAGGGGACTTCACATTTCGTGGCATAAGTTATACCCTTCCCTGTTGTAGCCGGAGTGCCTTCATTATCAATTTTCAGAAAGTACCTTATGTTATGTAACTTTCCTCGCTAAATTCGGGGACTAGGGTAGAATTGGGCTCGCTTTTTTCGGGTGGGGGAGGGAGTTCACTACTTCTAGAATTTACAAGCGGCCACAATTTTCGGAGGGCCGCTTCTTTCGGGGGTCGTTTTACGGTATTCGGTTCAGGTATTGTGTATGCTACACGAAATCCAACTGCCTCACAAGATCAGTGATAACGATGACACAGTGATGGCACATTGAAGCAGTAGTACAAAAGTACAGAGGAGCTAAACCACAATGGAGCACTGGCGTAGTTATTTGCCAGTGATCTTGTGTCCTGGGTCTTGCATTTTCGGGGATGTGCGAGTCGAGGAGAGGGCTAAAATTCACTCTAATGACAATGTGACTGATTAATACTTTCTCTCTCAGGAGCGATTCTTGTCGCAGCGGCATATTCAGTGACGATTGTATGCAGTGATTATATACTGATCGTGTCGACTGCGGCACTACAGTAGTAGCATTTAAGAATTCCAAATAAACGGCACGCAATGTATGCAGAAGCGATGACGTTTAAAAATTATTCCTAGACTGAAGATTGGAACATAAGCAGACAGACTGATTCTTAAACTAAACTGTGAACTTTCGTGTTAGAAATTTTAGGGGATCTTATTTAGGGTAGTCCAACATCAGGTAGCTTACCTTTACACCACACTGTTCTCCGTAAAACTTTACAAATATTTCGGTCCACAAATAAGTTGCAGTGCTTATGCAATGCTCATACAGTGCTTTGACAGTACTAATTCAATTCGGTCGTTTCATTTCGTTGTTTCGGACTCTAATACATACCAAAATCTTCAGCCTTAGAACGGCTGAGCCATCCGTTCACAAAAAATCGTCAGCCGTTCGCGTTATCCGGCCGTGAATGACTTATACGTTCACAAACCGCTTTGCTTATCCCTTCAAACGGCTTATCCGCTGCGCTTCTCTGTTTCTCCACTCTCAAACGGCATAAGCAAATTAATCCAACCGTTAGAACAAACTCTTATATCCGTTCATTGCTTTACAGGTTGAAAAGGAAAATATAAAAGACATATGTAAATAATCATTCAGCCGTTGGCAAAAACAGGAAAGGTTATCAGTTCAAAAGAAAACTTTCAATCCACTCAACTATATGGCCAAGCTCACCGTCTTATCATTTCGTGACGGCCGAAACAGCCGTCGTTTTTATTCGGTAGGTTGTTTACATCTATTTAGCTGAAGTTACACCAAGAGTTACGGACACTTACCGAAGTCATAGAATAGCGAAAATTGTCGTCTACGATAATAATATCGGACAATTTATAACACATGACAGTCTCCTTGCAATAAATTATTGTTCATGATTAATCGGCGATTAATTTTTCTCCTAAGGCAGAAGTGGAAGACATGTTTGTTATTTTTGCAGTTTGATAAGAAGGTTTGTCGGTTTCTTTGTGTGAGATCATCCAAATTCTTCGGTGGGCTTTTCACGTTTTTTATTGCTAATATTTTTTCATCTTTACTCGTTTAACTTTGAAACATTTTAGTCAATTGAAATATTTTCTTTACTTCCTCTTCTTGACCTTCCTTCACTTATTTTTATCCAACATCCAGCCTTGAATTTGCATAAAGTTTGTTTGAAAACTTCCAAAATTACAAGCACAAACCTCACAATCTGAAATGACCGTACATGCAGATGATTCAAATAAGCACGTGACCAGACCCAACCAGGGTCTCCTTTCGGTCACTCCAGGGGGCGGTAAGATGAGAGACCCTGGGAACGAGGTTGAAAAGCACTCCACTAAACCTACAAACAGCAACTCCCAGAGTGCATTTCGCTTCCACAGAGGGATAAAAAGTGCGCGATAAAAGACCGACAGACACTATCCAAAGGAATTCAGCACGCCAGCATAAAGCGATGACTTATGACGTCATTGCTTAAAAATGGTCCGGCATTGTGCAATCTAGCCTCTTACTCTGTTCTACCAAGCATAATATATTGTTTGACTGATTCATAAAATATAGGTTTTAAGTTCTATACAAGTTTCTTAACTTCTTCTTCTTTTATAACGAAATTCTATTGGAGCTGAGTGATAAGTAATAATGCAGTGATACAGTAAATAAACTCGCTGCGATGATAAAGAAGTTCTTGTGACGATTTTCGCGACAATCAATGACAAAACCAGAAATAATTGCTAACTTTTAAGTTCGCTATTTAAGTGTCGACCTACCACGATGTTGCTTGTATCGCAATTTACTATAACGTCAGAAGAGGTTGAAAACGGTTTAAATGCAGCTTGGGTAAATATTGCACCGAGCTTCAGCAACGGATGCTGTTCGGTTTTCTGTTGAGGCGAATGAAAATCTGTGAAAAGCGGAATTTTGCTCGTGTTTTCCATTTAAACGCTGGACTTCCAACGTGCTGAAATTAGTTTCAGATCACACTTAAGAATTCAGTCTATTTCATTTCCTCAAAGCTCTTAGCTCAAAGAACCGTCTGATTTGAGCTACGACTAATTTGTCAGCAATAAGTCTCCAGAAAACTGTGAAAGGAATAAAGTTTAGCATTCTGAAGAACTGATATGTTAGCAAGAGTATACAGCAATTTGATTTCACGCCTTAATTCTCCTAATAGTAGGCACGGGGGGTATTGTATTCTACAGAAAGTTTACAGGCTTCCTGCGAACGCCAAACACGTACCAGAAGGGCTATGTTTTCGACGAAATTCTATTAACAGCTTTAGACTGTTTTACCGGACACTAAAATCCTGTACAATGTTATTTCGATAGAAAAAAAGATAATTTTGCCAAATTTAAACAACAAGTACTTTGGAATGGGCAGGACTTTCTGAGTCTGCCTGATGGACTATTGCAGCAAAGCGTCCTTCCGGAGTCACGGTAATGCCATGAATGCTTGCAATCTTTTCTTTGCCGTATTGGATTCTACGCACAAACTCTCCATTTTTGGTGTATATGAGCATATCTAGGCGGAACTTTTTTCTTTCAAAACCAGCGACGATGACATGCTCACTTGCCGGGTGAAATGCAATTCTCGGATAGTGGTCGTGGGTGTGGTAAGATCCCTCCACGTTAAAATTGTTAATATGGTCACCTTGTTCGCCAAACACTTGAATATCTGAATCATGTTTGCACAGTACCATAACACGACCGTCATTAGCAGCAGCGATGACAAATGCGTTAGGCTTTAGTCTTTCAGCCCCAATACTGCGGATAAGCTGACCATTAGGCTCGTAAACCTCTATCCTTTGTGTCGAATCTGTTACCAGTACATTTATGTTATTGTTAACTGTCAGATTGAGGCCAGAGCCTTTCCTTAGATGGAAGAAGTGCCGAAAGAGCTGCCTTTCGCCGCTCTTTTCGAACAAGTACACACGATTTTCCTTAGCCCCAGCCGAGTCTCGCATTCTGACGAGTACATAAAGGCAGTCGTTTCTGTCAATGGCTAAGTCGTGAACTTCGATATTCGGATGTTCATCGACAGGCAAGGGCCAAATTGAATATTTAAACTTCCCGCCTCTGTCGAAGACCTTAACGTTGTGATCCCCTTGGTCTGCTATAAAGAACTCTCCTTCCGTGCTTACGGCTATCCCCTGTGGATCCTTCAGCCTGTTCTCCTCTACACCCTCCTGGCCGAATGACCATGGTACAACACAGCGGTGCTCCATTCTCAGTTCACGCAGTACATTTGCTACTCTTGAATCACGCAATGGATCAACTTTCTCTTCTGCAACAAACGGTCGTCTTCTTTTCGTATTCACACAAGGCCAAGTCATCAAAAGGTTTACCTTACCAAGTGCTTGTACAATATCGTATAAAACACGATTCACGTGACAGACCTTGGAAAATGCTACTTGGAATTCTTCTTTCTTAAAGGCGAGCCTGCGACTCAAGCTGTGTACCTGACTCCCTCCTCTTTTAGCGGCGATTTCGAGAAGCATGAATTCGATGGCAAAACTTTTTTGAACCCCTGGCATGTTGTGCAGCTCTTCCAGGTACAACATGCATGGCGCTAATGCATCTTCAGGATACTCTATTTTCTCTAGTGTTGTCGCCGCAACGCGTATGGCCATCGCTTGAATGCGACTGGACAGGCGCAGATCTTCGTTATTAAGGGCTTCTGTTGCTATTAAATAGGCCTTCTTAAACTCCTCTTTTGCACCTAAGAGCGCCCGCTTAGATTCCTCCGACTCGGCCAGTTTTAAGCTTTTCAGTCTGTTGGCCAGAGAATTTGATGATAGTGATGTCCTATCTTCAACACAAGGCATTTTGACTGACGCTTCAGACATCGGTAAGTCGCTGTCTTCATCTGATTCCACTGCACTTCGCTCCTCGTCGAACAGCGTAAAGAAATGTAGCACTCCTTTCGAGAAGTGATCGATACTTTTTCCAAGATCTTCACTTTCTGCCATCTCTGACTCAGCATGGTGGAGTTTACTTTCGATGAACGTTCGAAATTCGTGAACAGCTACATCATTTTCTTGGAAGTTTTCCAGTTCTGCATCCGTATCTTTGTTCACAAGCAGGCTAATTGCGGATTTGAATATGACCGTTGACGCAGCAGAGAACATGACTTGGTGAAAAACTCACAAAAGTGTCAGAACTGATCACTAGCATAGCAGTAGCTTCGAGAGGGAATTAAATTTGTCCAACCGGTTTGCATCTACAACTAGAACAAAGAACTAATTGCTAGGGTCCAATGCTCTACAAAAGACTAAAAACCTAGTTTGGTTGGGTGAGCCAGTGTTTTTCATATTCGCATAAAATGCATACTTTTTTGGAAAAGGGAACAATAGAAGTTGAGAGGTTTGTTTACGACTTGTAGAAGGAGTTGCTGTGACGTTTAGGGTATTCTGTTCTCATAAAAACACTTTTCTCCCCCTGTTTTTTAACCTGATTTCATGCACCAAATCAAAATTATTTAAGAAAACAAATAGTCACGAAATTTTAGAGAATTTTCGAACAATGACGCAGTTGATATTGAGCAAGATCGTTATCTTTATTATCTTTCCGAAAAGGGTGCACTTGATACTTACAAAAAAATAAGAGTTTTTTTGTCTTCTACAAGGTTGGGTGAGCCAGTGTTTTTCATATTCGCATTAAAAGCTGCTTTCATGGACCAGGGAACAATAGAAGTTGAGAGGTTTGTTTACGAAACAGATATTTTGTTCCCTTCAGCGAGCGAGTTGTTGGAGGGTGTATCTGTTTTCGTATAAACACTTGTTTTTCGAACCTAATAACTGCACCAAATCAAAGAAATTCACGAAAACAAATAGACAAGAAATTGTTTCTGAGCAATGACGCAGTTGATATTGAGCAAGATCGTTCTCTTTATTGTCATTCTAAAAAGACAAGTGCACTTCATACAAAAACAGGGTAATTACTCTCGGTTCATAAACTTGTAAAAAAATAAGAGTTTGAATGATATTACTTTCATATTCGCCGATAATATGCTTCTTTTATGGACTAGGGAACAATAGAAGTTGAGAGGTTTGTTTGCGAGACAGATATTTTGTTCCCTTCAGCGAGTTGTTGGAGGGTGTTGTTGTGACGCTAAGGGTATCTCTTCTCGTACAATCACTTGTTTTTCGAACCTAATATTTATACCTGCACCAAATCAAAGAAATTCACGAAAACAAATCGACAAGAAATTGTTTCTGAGCAATGACGCAGTTGATATTGAGCAAGATCGTTCTCTTTATTATCATTCTAAAAAGTGCACTTCATACTAAAACAGGGTAATTATTCTCGGTCCATAAACGTGCAAAAAAATAAGAGTTCTATTTATGTTTCTCCTACAAGTCATAAGAACAGCATACATACATACATACATCCTTTATTATCTTTCCCCATGGGGGCTTTTCGAAGACAATATGGTACACTATTCTACA
>OMLO01003136.1_pt1 | contig 13628 bp, 8 predicted proteins | sample 1674811 | NCBI WGS metagenome assembly OMLO01 (sample SAMN06265003, study PRJEB25207) | coral metagenome | isolation source: Coral host | place: Mexico:La Bocana,Puerto Morelos, Mexico | collected 2008-11-13
TGTGGTGCGACTTGGTTGGTAGAGTGATTTGTCCTTGAGCCCAATCATTAGCTATCCTGGCAGCTACCTCCGCTGCATTGGTAGCGGAGCAGTGTAACGCTCCAGTTGAACTTTGGGAATATCTCTAAGAGACCTACTCCCAGCCTCATTGCTCGTGGCATAAAATTCTTCTACGGCTAGAACTACTCTGGCTGCTGCTGCTGCGTGGCATTGATTTTGGCTAACTTCTTTTTGCACTTTCAGGTGACACGACCTGAGGCCTTGGTTTTTGCTTCCTCTTAGAGAAGCCATGGAGAAGGAACACCATGTTCCTACTTGGGACGGCCAAGCCAAGAGCTGGCGTCGCTACACACGTGAGGTGTGTTGGTTTGTGAGATCGACACCAGTCCACAAACGTAAGTATGTGGCCAATCGGCTGATGAGCCGCCTGACAGGCCCAGCACGACTTTTAGCAATGAGCTGGACGCATGTGAACTTTGACCATGGTGGAGGCACAAAGCAGTACCTTCGCCTGTTGGCCAATAGCCCTTTGGTGCGGAGATCTTTGCCCAATGCTGCTGCGATTTGCCAGCAGTATTTCTCATTCCGTAGATCTCCTGGTGAAGCCATGCATTCATTTCTGGTGCGAGAATCGCTAGGCTATTCGGAATTTGTGGAGGCAATCATCCGTCTCTATGAGGAGAAGCATGGAGTTGTTCAGCGTGAGAAGGACTTTGGTCTCCCGGATGATCCCGAGGATGACCAAGATACTTGGTGGAATTGGGAAGATTGGGAAGAGACTGATCCTGGCCTATATCGTGCCGAAGAACGACGTGCTGAAGGAGCTCAACCTGCTGCCGAAGAGGAACGTGCTGCTCAAAGAGAACAGGCAGAAAGTGGCTCCCCTCAGGGCCAGTATCAGCGAGTGGATGATTTCATTCGTTCTCAGTCTGCTACACCGGAGAGGAGATCTCAGGCTGTTCAGCCAAGTCAATCCCCAGAGGAGGTTTCGGAGCTTTCCTTGTCGGATAGCTTCGTGCTTGGTGTCCTTCGAGGATTTCGTCTTCTTCAAGCTGCTGGTTTGAGCCCCGAGGACAAGAGGGACATTTTGGGGACTATACACGTGGAAGTCTGGAGTTTGAGACAGTCACCCAGGCCTTGCAGACTTTGTGGGATGAACAATTCCTTGGCAAGTATCCCTCCTATCACGCCAACATGGCTCAAGACTCCATGTTTGCATCTGCTGATGATGATTGGTGGGGAGATGACCATCCTCAAGAAGATGACTGGTCATATGATCAGATGTGGACTCCCTGGGATGATTGGTCCTGGGATAACTATGGTGAGCACTATGAGAATGTGGCAGAGGAGGAGCTCCACCATGCTGCTGCTTCAGCGGATGATGGCCCAGCCGTGAAGGAAGCACTTCAACCAGAACGAGTGGCTGAGCAGTTGGCTGAGGCACACCGCTCTTGGTCAGAGGCCCAACGAGCAACACAAGCTCTTCGGAAGGATCGTGGCTTTGGACATGTGGATGTCGGTGGCAAGAGTGGTAGCAAGGGTCCTTGTTGGATCTGCTGGGGACCTCATCTTTCTCGAGATTGTCCTGACCGTCGACACCCATCCCTCAGCAAGGGCTACTCTAAAGGAAAAGGGAAGTCCCACTACATGGCTGACTATGAATTGGCTTGATGCTCAGATTTGGCAGAAAGGCAAGAAAGGTAAGGGAAAGAACCAATCCCGACCTTCAGTGAATGCATACCACTCTGGTATGTTTGCTGGTGGCCTTGAGATGATGGATGTCAAGGATGCAAATACTTCATCCCTCGCCTCATCATCGAAATTGAATGTTGAGCAAGGACTCATTGATTGTGGTGCTACGGCTTCAGCCGGCCCTTTGGTAGCTGTGGAGTCTCTCATCTCGTCAGTCTTGGCCAAGGACCGCCAAGCAGTGATCGACATTCAGAAGTCAGCGCGACCGTACTTCAGGTTTGGCAATGGACAGTGGGGAAGAGCACTTTTTAGAGCTACTATATCATCCAATGTTTCTGGTAGCAACAAATCTTTTCAGTTGTTTGCTCTTCCAAATCCCCCTGATCTACATCATCCTGATTTTGATCGCAACTCCCTAGTTCCGGTTCTGGTTGGTATGGATCATCTGGGCAGCAAGGAGAGAGGGATGTCAATAGATTTTCCTACAGGTTTGGCTATGGATTCATCCTTTTCCAGTGACAAACCCAAGATATATCAGCTTCCATCCAATCAGTAGGGTCACTATGTTTTGGACATTGTGCATTACCTTACTCATGGCAAACACTGTTTGGATGGTCATGCAGTGGTTCGCGTGTCTGATCATGAGACCACATCACAGCAAGACCTTCACGTTTTGCAGTTCAATCCAGTGGAGTTTTATGACATGTCGGTCATGGATGTCAATCATGATGAAAGACATCGACAACAAGGTGAGAGAAGACTCATGGCACTTCACACTGCTCGATGCCAACATTTCAAACCTTCTTGTTTGACCTCAGCTGCGACAGCTCACATGTATCGTGACATCGCTTCCAATTCGCTAGTGACCTCTCAAGCCACGACCGGACATGGCGTACTCCCACGGCAATCTTTCGAAAGCCGAAGCATGGGAATTGGAGCAATCAGTGAAGGCCAAGACACCGGCCAAGGGTGGATCAATGCCCTTCGACCCAGAGAGGATCATGAAAGAGGATCTCAGGGATCCAAGGATGGATGCATCCCAGTGGCCGTGCTATCGTCAACATCTACCAGACACATGGAAGGCCAACGGACATGGAAGGTGGCTTCATTGCAAGGTGTGCAATCTACGTCTTCGCTACGAGCCAAGAGTGGGGTCACCTTCAAACACGACAAGTGTGGAGAATCCTTCGATGGTGATGCGGATGCTTCAGGAGACCTACAACCTGACAGGCGGCCGCATTCCAACCCAATCGATTTGCAGGGCTGTCCAGAACAAGATCGATGCCGAGGAGACCATGAAGAAGTCTGCTGCGATGGTTCTGGCACAACCCTTGCAGGTTCCAGCGCCCAAATTTCAGGACAAGGAGAAGCTTCAGGAGTTCGAGAACAAGCAGAAGCGGTCAACAAGCCCAGCTCCATCTTGGGACTTGGTGACTAAGGTGATGACAGACATGGAGGAACTGATGACGCCTCAAGAGAAGAGAGAACTCATGGAACTTCTTCGAAGTCGTCGTCAAGGGCAAGCCACTTCAAGTCAGAATTTGGCAAGGGCCTACGAAGAGGAGGTCGAAAAGATGTGAAGACACCAACGTATCAACCTCTTCAACCCCGTGTGGCTGCCAAGGTGATGCTGATGGCCGCAGCTTTGACTGCATCATTGGCATCTGACTTCATCAGTCTATGTGTTGATGGTGGGGATGATGTTTGGGAAATTGCATGTTCACCTCACAGCTGGTTGAGCCAGGCATGTGAAAAGCAAGGTCTTCCAGCAAGACGCATCAATCTTGCAGAAGGCTATGACATATATCGCCCTGAAACTTGGGAGTCTCTCAAAGCCTTTCGGCGAGTCAAGCAACCCAAAAAAATATGGTTCAGTCTTCCCTGCACCAAGTTTTGTCGATGGACCTACATCAACTATTCAACTCATGAACGCAAACTCATTCTCAAGAGAGATCAGCGCAAGGAGAGAAAGATGCTTTGGTGTATGGATGACTTCGTGCAGGATGCTTTGACTGATGACCCGGATTGTCACATTTACTTTGAGAGGACTTTTCCATGTTTGGGTTGGAGTGAGCCCCCCATGATTGATCTTCACCGCTTCCTATGTGAAAATGGCCATGAATGGTTGGATTGTCGCATTGATGGATGCAACTACGGCATGATGGATAGCAATGGGGAACATTTCATCAAGAAGAAGTGGCTCGTTAAGACCACCGACCCACAATTTCATCATGCCTTTAAAACCAAAGTTTGTCCAGGAGGTCATCAACACTCATGGATTACTGGCCAGGAGACTGCGAGATCTGCCTACTACCCTTGGAAGTTGGTGGAGTCAATAGCTCGACATTGGAAGAGCCAGTGGTTTTCCAGCAAGCATCTCAAGATTCTTTGCATGAAAGAAGATCATAAATCACCCAATGATCTTTACAGCATTGACTTTGAACTTCACCCAAATGATCTTTTGGCTGCTGAAGCGGTACCTTCCTCAGCGGAAGCATCATCTGCATCAGCACCTTCAGATCAAGAGATCCGACGCTGGGAGGCCAAGATAGCACAATTTCACAAAGCAGCTGGACATCCAACAAATGCCAACTTGGCCCGATTGGTCAAGAACGCAGGACAACCACAGTGGAAGGTGGATGCCGCCCTGCGTCATCGATGTCCTGGATGGGAAGCACTTCGACCTGGAGGTGTTAGTAGTGGTCAGATACCACCGGCGTCTACGGCTCCCATGTTCAAGGCTTGGCAGGCTGTTGGTTTAGACACTTCAGAGTGGCAAGTCCCCGGAACTCGAACGAAGATTCTTTTTCTTTTGATGATTGATCTTGCCACGAAAATGAGAGCAGTGCACTTCATCAAGCAGTATGCCAATCTCGCCATGGAGCATGAGAGTGCCGAAGACGTCATACTTGGTTTTTCAGAACGTTGGCTTGGTTGCTTTCCAAAACCAGCTTTAGTGGTGGCAGATTCAGGGAAAAGCTTTACTTCAGTGAAATTTCATGATTTTTTGAGCTCCATCAATGTCCAACTTCACTTTCCTCCGGAAACTGAACCATGGGCCCACGGTATCACAGAAGCAGCTGTTCAAGACATGAAACGTACATCATCAGCTATTCAAAGTGAAAATTTGGACCAAGATCCCAAGATCACACTGATTTTGGCAGCAGCTGCACTCAACTCAACAGAGTACACTGCTGGATGCAGTGCATTTCAATGGGCATTTGGAAAACAATATTCCATTTCTGATGAGGACTACCGTACTTTTCATCAACTTGAGGCTGCTGAGGATTACCGGCTTTTGGTTCACAACCGTCAGAAGGCTGAAGAGATTGCATTGAAGACTAAGGCTACCAGAGTTCTTTCCAAGCTGGCCAACACTACGGTGCGCCAGCCCTTGAAGACATTTTCACCCATGGACTTAGTGAAGATTTGGAGGAAATTTCATCCATCAGATCAACATCAAGGAGCTCGAGGTGGACATAAGAAATCCGGCAGACCACATTGGATCGGACCAGGTAGAGTCATCTTTCAAGAGGTAATTCCCAGTCAAGCTGAAGGAGATCATCGGAGGCACATCTTGTGGGTTCTCATTGGTAATAAGATCTTCCGATGTAGCGTTCATTCCGTAAGATCGGTGACGGAGACTGAACGACTTCAACATCATTTGACCTCTCAAGAAGATCCTTCAGCATGGAAGACCCTCAAAGACATCATACCTAGAAGAGATTTTCAGGACATTGTGGATGAGACACCTGGCCCGGACGAATGTGAAGTGCCCGATTTACCACTAGAACCTGATGAGTCCACCAATATTCCTTTGAGACGATCCATTGGTAAGCAAACCTATGGACCCGCAGACTTCAAGAAAGTCCATCGATCATCACCAATTGGAGCTGGAGATCAAAGGCAACCAAGGGTAACACACTTTGTACCACCTTCACAACCTCCAACACACTATAAACCTTCAAGATCAACAGCCTCTACTTCATCTCAACCTTCTCATGTACCACCTGCACCCAACTTACCACAACATGGGGCAGATTACTCACCTTCAATTCGTCCACTCTCTGATCCTGAAGAAGTACCAGACGTGAACCTTTATGGTGATGAGGCTGAATCACCAAACTTAGAGGCTCAAACGTACAAGAGGACTGAAGAGGACAATAAGGACAATCCAGACTTGAAGAGGCCTCGGATGGGCAACTTCGTCTATGATCTACAATGGGTAGAGCAGCTGGAAGAAGAAGCCAGCTATGAGGATTGTCAAGACATTCTCTCAATGGTTAAGGAGGATGAAGAGCATTTGATGTTCAACATTGATCTTGACTTCAACTCCCTTAGACAACAAAAGATGTTTGAGCGAAACCCTGTGGCATACTTGGTGAAAAAGCTCAACTCGTCCGAGGTAAGTCTTCAACGACTTTCCCCGGCCGATCGTGAGCTGTTTCATCGTGCTAAACTCAAGGAAGTAGATTCCTTCATCAAGAATGAGGCTGTGAGACGGTGCCTATCTCAAGAAGAAGTTGTTGAAGCTTATGGCTCCGGCCGCATCCTCAAGGCCAGGTGGGTATTAACATGGAAGAGTATACCCCCCGACGAAAGAGAGGAATCACGAGAAGACCAATGCCAAAACAGTTGTCAATCATGACAACACCAAAAAGGCCAAGGCCCGCATTGTGCTCCTGGGCTACCAGCATCCATCGTTACTTGACCGTGGTTTCAAGACATCCGCACCTGTCCAATCAACTTTGGGCAGAAATCTTCTTTATGTTCTCTCTGCTACTCACCAGTGGGAGTTGCAGGGGCTAGATCTAGCAACAGCATTTCTGCAGACACAGCCAACAGAGGCGGACAGTCGCTTGTGGACGTCCGGTGTGGATGAGTTAAAGGATGCCTTGAAGGTTCCTCGTGACTCTGTGCTTCGCATACTTCGCAACATCTATGGAAGTACTACAGCACCACGTGGTCTATGGTTAGACCTTCACCGCACTTTAACTTCACTTGGAGCAGTTGCCGCACTTGGCGAACGCTGCTTGTGGCTGTGGTTTTCCAAAGGCGAAAAGGATTCAACAGGAAGATATCCAAAACTTCTTGGGGCAATGGGTGGTCATGTTGATGATTTTCATCGTGTCGGTGATCTTCAATCCAGTGAATGGCAACACATTTGCCATCAAATTGATACAGCCTATAAGTGGGGGACTATGAAAACAAGATCCTACAGGCATGCCGGCACAGACATCTCAACCATTGACACACCCAATGGCTTCAAGATTGTTATTGACCAGGATGCCTATGTGGAATCACTTCCTGACCTCAACATATCTCCAGAGAGAATGAGATCGTCAGGGCCCCTATCCAAGGAGGAGACCGCTGCATGCCGAACTTCACTTGGTGGACTTCAGTGGCTAGCCATTCAGACTCAGCCTCAGCTGTGCTCTCGATGCAACATCCTGCTCACCGAGATTGTGATTGGTGGCACTTTGGACCGTGCAAGAGAGATCCAACATATGATCGCTGAGGTGCGTGATCAACCTCAACGACTTCAGTTCTTCCGCCTCCCAACGGTGGAACATTGGAATGACTTGGTTTTCATCACCATGGGAGATCAAGCTCACGGCAACAGACCTAGTGGTGACAGCACTGGTGGCCTGATCACTATGATCTCAGGTCCGGAAGCACTTTCAGGTGAGATTTCTCCCATGATGCTCATCACATGGAAGAGTTGGAAATTGAAGAGAAAGGCTATAGCATCAAACGATGCTGAAGTCCAAGCAGTTCTAGAAGGTGAAGATCAGAACTTCAGGGTCCGTCTTTTATGGACTGAAATCCATGGTGGTGGCACCCTTCGAGAAGATCTTCGCAGCGATTTGGTGACAGAGACCGAGAAACAGAGGTCTTAGAAGTCCGCGGTGTGTTATGCACCGATTCAAGAGGAGGCTATGATGCAGTGGAAGTCAATGAATCACCATTACTTGGCCTGTCTAACCTTCGGGCAGCTCTTCAGGCATTCCAACTTCGTGATAACCTTCGACGAGTTGGTGCTGAGCTTCGTTGGGTAGCATCTGACTATGACTTAGCCGATGCCATGACAAAGAAAAAGGCAGACAGTAGAGAGAGTCTGCTGAAATTTCTTTCGACTTGGCATTGGAGCATTGCATTTGATCCTCACTTCATCGCTGCTAAAAAGAACAAGAAGGCTGGTCTGACTGCCGTCTCCAAGGTAGATCGTGCTATGCAACATCTCTATGCGCGAGCCATGCAGAATAAAGATGACATGAATGCCCGGCTGATTGGTTTTCTGATGCAAAGCTCTAGTGTGACTTCTGACGACGATCTTGATGAGATCCCGTAGAGCAATTGCACATATCAGATGAAAATCATCTGAACTTTCTTTTGGGCTGGTGCAACACGTGCACTTGCCACCTGTCAGGTCACTCATCATGAACGTCGAGTTGACAAATCGAGAAGTGTACCATTTCATCCTTTTGGCTCCGGTTGCCTAGGGGCCCCTTTTGAGCCGTTGATTCATCCGTGCGATGTATGGTAAAATGGCTGGTCAGTGAGACCGCTTTCTTGTGGTGCGACTTGGTTGGTAGAGTGATTTGTCCTTGAGCCCAATCATTAGCTATCCTGGCAGCTACCTCCGCTGCAGATTCTTAACAATCCCTTAATAAGGCCCTTTTTTGGGGCCGTGACATTTCTTTGTGGGGTTGGTGGCATTGGGGAGGAGACAGTGAGATTCCCATGATAACCGCAGGGCCCAGACTAGCTGTCTCAATTGAAGTGTGTTGCAACCCATCTCCGCTTTCACACAATGACATCTAACATTATCAGAATCAAATTGATATTTAAGTTGATCACACATGGGATCACTGCATCCCTATGCAACAGCCATCCTGATTAGACTCATGGAACTGTCAACCAAGAGCCCACCAAAAGGATTAGAGCATCCAGCAGTTCTAGTCAGTTGGGTCATCTAAGCAAAACTTCACCCACTTACAAGGGCTCTAACCGAACATATTCAATCATAATAGACTTCGGTAAACAAACATAGCAATCAAAGATGAACCGTTTGAAGAAGCATATATGTATATTTATATACGTACATGAAAAGGATGTGTTTTCATTGCTATCTTCAATCTTCCTGAAGATTATATAACTTTTTTTAAACTTCCAGCTACAAAAACCTGGTCGAACCACTGTCGCAAACACATCAGGACGTGTTGCCTGACACGGTACGCATGGAAGTGGAGATTGATTTGGAACGCACCTTGGGCATCTCAACAGATGACTTCCTCCAAGCCCTCCAATTCACGCAAAGAGACGCAAGTGGGTCCGGTTTTGGTACACCCGAAAAAAACGTGACACCCGTTGATTCTTGTGGATTGTATGAGGGCAGGAAATGTGTGGGAGTTTTTCAGAAAATCATGATTACTTTGGATCTGTTCCTTGGGGTCCAAACCACCATGCTTTGAATTGATTTTGAATATTTCAATTTCAGTTTCGGTTAATTAGTAAAGTGGTGTTTCATGTTGTTTCTTTTGGGCTTTATCGTCAGCCAAGGGCAGTGTGTTTTTTTTTGTGTGATTTTTGACTTCCCTAAGTATTCTGACCGCTCAAAACTATTTTGCTATTTTGAGGACCCAAACCCTGCTATACAGGTTCAAACCCTTCCATTGCACGGTCCAGTGATCCTTAGGGTTCTTATTTTTTGCTGTTTTTGGGCCGAAATTTCAACCTTTTCACCGATGTAAAGGGTTTATTGACTCGTAACATGCAAGCAAGACAAGGAAATTTCCCACAAAGCAAGGCCGTAGGGTCATTTTCTACTGAACCCTTTTTTGGGCAGGGGGTTTAGATAAAAGTCGTAGATATGTTGAAGGCGTTTCTTTTTAACAACTTTCCTGGTAGATCACCATTAAATCACCATTTAGATCCGTTTGGTTCGGGGATTTTCTTTTTTGGAACTTGTTCCAACCATCAACGTAACGACAGAAGTGCAGCCATGTTTTCCCCTGGCCGAGATGATTTGGTATCTCCGGGCCATAAACTCGTCAGGTGTTTGTTTCTTCCCGAAAAAAAGTTGCTGTTAATTTCCATCAACTTTACCCCCAAAAACCAGCCACAGTTGCTTAAGAAAATGGTACACTATGTTTTCCAGGTAGGTGTTTTTTCTCTTCATGAAAAGTCACCATTTCCAGATGATGTATGGGGTTGCTGAAAATGTTCCAACACAGCCACTTTGACCATCTTTGACATCTTTGACCAAGATTTTGACAGACTTTTATCACTGTTCTTGAAGATTTTTTGAGCACTTGGATTGTTTTTGAACTTGCTACTCTGGGAGGTGATTCTTTTATAATTATATACTTACATTTTTGTAGGCGTAGCTATCTTGAGTTCGCCTGGAGGCTCAAAAAGACATGGGTTTATTTTTGCTCGTGGGCATCCAGTAGTTATTGAGATCCTGAATCAATCATTTGTTGCTGGGTATAGGTGAACCCTTTTGGAGGATCATCCCAGGACTTGGATACGTGGTGATCGGTTCACCCGATTTCTAAGGCGTTTTAAACAGGCCATGGAAGGAAAGGGAACAGGCCATCCTTAGGGGACAGCAACGATAACCATGCTGCTATTAATCACTGCCTGGGATGATCCAAGTGAGTCCCGTCACCAGCTACAAATGGTTTTCACGGACCCTACCCTTTATAAGGGGTATTTCAGCCCCTTTATAGCTGCATCCAGGGCCCATTTTATAGGAACATACCCTGAAACTAACAACACTCGACGATCAGTGCTTTACCTGAGCACCTTGATCAACAAAAACATGCCTTTTGCCATGAAAAAAATCCTTTGGGGTGGTTTAGATCCAAGGCATATCCAAATCACGCCACGTTTTGTTTTTGGTGTTTTTTTCCTCCCACAAAACTCAAACTTATGAGCAAATTGGTTCACTGGTGGTTTGGGGCCTGGTAGTTTGGGATTCTAAGGAATATACCCCTAAGTAACATTCCCTTTCATAAGCCATAGGATCCATGTATGGTATATTTACCTACATGAATGGTTGATTTTTATGGTACATCTTGGTAAATATACCGTTCGTCCCATGGATCCTTTGGGTCAGGGGATTGCTGTCGGAATCCCAAGCCCCCACCGGGCACAAAAAACCACCATTTTTCACCGGAACTCTGAGGAGACTCCATGCCTATCACAGAGGTGCAGTTTTTCAAGTTGGCAGCCAAGCACAAAGGTATAGTTAGCAGTATACTGGTTCCACCTTTTGAAGCATATATTTCTTTAAAGATTGAGGTTGGTGAATGATTTATATAACAACAAAATGAATCATCACAGGAAGTTTTTTTGTTTTCATAGGGATACAATTACCTTGTCAAAGGATGATTGGGGTGTACAATCACCTCCTCAGTAGAGTATTTAGGTTCCATTACCATTCTCAGAAGGTGATTGGATCCCTAGGGTGTGTTTAATAGCCAATGGTATATAAGAGTCATAGAAGCTTGGGCTTCAAGCAGTCTTGGATGATAATGACCTTCACAATTTGCAGAGAACCGAGGCATACCAAGGTGGTACCAATTTCGGTGTGCTTGCTTGGAAAGCTGCTTTCTTTAAGAGCGGTTACACCTGCTTATAGATTGGGAATAAACCCAAACGCATAAAATCCGGGTATGGTATATTTATATACTTACATTTGGTTGGTTTTATTGTAAAGGTGCATGAACAAATATAACATATATGGATTCTAATGGGAAATGGTTCAAACACATCTTTTCGCAGTCTGTTGGGAAGATCGCTCCAATCGACCGCCAGTGTTCTGGCCTTTTGTTAAACACGACACCGATGATGGGCCGCCCGAAACCATCCTACTGTGGACTTAGGGGAAATATGTTTTCTTGGAAATTCTTTGGTTCGATTATTTTGTCGACTCAACTGAAATATTTCAAAAGGCCTAAACCTTTGTTCATTCCCATAGGATCCATGTATGGTATGTTTACCTACATTTACCATAAAAATCAACCAAATGTAGGTAAATATACATATCCCATGGATCCTATGGGATTGAAACAGGTGACTCGACCTTTGCTACAGGAAGATTGGGGTTGGTTTTTGCTGAACGACCTCGTGTGGGTGAAAACACCTTTAAAGGATCCATGGGACGATTTCTTTTTGTCTACATGAATGGTTGATTTGTATGGTAAATGATGCTAAATATACAATCGTCCCATGGATTCTATGGGTTCTGTTCCTTGGAAATTTTCGGAACAGGTGAAGTTCCGCTTTTCACCAGAAGAACGCGACGCCGTTCATTTGAAAGACCTTTTCGCAGAGGAAGTGCCACGGCTAAAATGTTTAACGATAGCCTGATGCCAATATAATGTGTATACATATATCATATATATGTAATATACACCTATATAGACCTTCCTGGTTGGTGCGACATTTTTAGCTTTTTGAATCTGTTTTTTCTTGTGGCTTTTCGGGTCTAACAATTGACGTGGCTCCTGCATGCCCCTGGTAATTGAGCACTAGAGACCGTGTTGGGAAGCAGTTTAGCCTTTGTGGTTCTAATACGCATTTTTGGCTTTGAGAGGACATGCCCGAAATTTCAGGAATGGAACCCGAAAATACATAGAAAATATTGGAAAATAGTGATTTGCTAAAGGAATCCTTTTCCAAGGTCCATTTTCAGGTTCCATTCTAAATTTCAAAGGGGGAACAGGCTGGTGTTGGCCAAACACATGGCCTATGATGAAGGAAAAACTTCAGGGTTTTAATGTACTCGTTACCCACTTGTTAAGATAAGGTGTCTTTTCGAACAGACTAGTGTATATATATAGTATCCCTAGTATTTGATATGCACAATCATACTGGCCATAGTGATTGCTGTATTATGATATATATGATATATAACATATACATATCGTATTACATTCATACATATTGGTGTTGATGATTTGTTCAAAAGGCCGTTACTGTTACTTAGGCATATACAACTGTTTAGCACATTCATCGGATCGTGGTCTCCATTCGGAAGCTGCGTGTGTTTTCCAGGGGGTTCGTTCTGAATATACCGAACCGGATCTTTCTCAGGTGACAATCTTCTAAGTTATGCGTATTAAAAGTGAGACCTTTGAATTTTTGAAAGGTAACTTTCTAAGTACACTAAATGTAAATTTAAGTTATGAATGTAACTTTCAATCCCCTGTTTGTTTGCCAACTTGCGGAATTTGTTGGGCGAATCATCACCTGACGATCCTACCTTTTTTTGTTGCCGTGGCTCAACATCTCATCACTAACGGTGCTTAGTTCATCCCACACCTACAAATCACCACGCTTGGCTCTACTTGTCACAGGAAGTTAGTAAAAGGTTAGTAGGTGGGTTATAAGCCCAATATATCCCATTTTTAAGTAGGTTATAACCCATTTGCTAACCATTTACATCCATTTACCAACTTCCTGGCACATCCAAGTATGTGGACTAAAAGTAAGCAATTGCTTCCACTTAGCACATGTTTTTCGGAGGGCGCCAAGCTCAAATTGCCAAAGCTCCATTTCTCGAAGAAAGAAACTTCCTTAGTAATCGACGTTAATTGGGTAGATTTCTCACTTGTGAAGCGAACAAACATCTTGTTAGATCAATGTGTGTGTGTGTGTGTCAACTCTTGGTAGATCTTTATATCAGCAAAACTTGCATATGTGACAGAATTGAATTAAATCAGATGTGTTTTTTTTAAGCATACGGTTCCTATATAAAATTCAGAATCCGTTATCCAGCATATCTTTTCAGAAACAATTTTAGCCGTAAAACCTGCCCTGGGCCCCTGCCTGGAAAATTATATATTATTTTTTTCTGCAGCATTTTGACGAGAGCTTGTTATTAAAAACACTATTTAGTAACCCTAAGAATGGGATCTCAAGTC
>OMLO01003137.1_pt1 | contig 13627 bp, 8 predicted proteins | sample 1674811 | NCBI WGS metagenome assembly OMLO01 (sample SAMN06265003, study PRJEB25207) | coral metagenome | isolation source: Coral host | place: Mexico:La Bocana,Puerto Morelos, Mexico | collected 2008-11-13
TAAGTTATTCACTTTAAACGTGTCTCGCTCCCTCCCTTTAGAAAAGCGTTTTACTTCAATGAAAGAAATTTTAATCAATGCAAAAACAACAGCTAAAAGGCAAAAAGGATTAATCAAAACATTTCGTGTTCAACAACTGTTAAGTTATTCACTTTAAACGTGTCTCGCTCCCTCCCTTTAGAAAAGCGTTTTACTTCAATGAAAGAAATTTTAATCATTGCAAGAACAACAGCGACCGTTAGCTTAATTTAAATCCATTGTAGAATGTAATCGCATCGCTCCTAAAAAAAAACAGTCGCGCCATGTTCGATTTCACTCTTAAACACTTTATTCCTGAACACGCTAAATCGCATCGCTCGTAACAGAACATCCGCTCGAAATATAGTTAACAAAGCAATAGTGACCGTTAGTTAAATCAAAATTCGTTTTGGTACTCTAACCTAATTTCCACTCGATGTTCGATCTAACTCCATTCTTACGCGTTAAGCACTTTTAATACAACGATCGATCAACTTACATTAACCATAGCAGCTTCAAACGCATTCAATGCCTCGCACAGCTCGCGATCAGTACATTCCATAACGTCAGTACATTCCATTGCTTCTTAAGGTTCGGCGATCTTGAATTCTAAACTCGGCTCCTGATTGGCTAAAATTTGTGGCGGCCATTTTGGATTTAGAATAAGAATAGAATCGTGCATTTCTTAATGGTCGGCCATCTTGAATTTTTAATTCGACTCCTGATTGGCTGAAATTTGTGGCGGCAATCTTGTATTTCGAAAACAATAGAATCCATTGTTTCTTAAGGGTCGGCCATCTTGATTTTTAATTCCACTCCTGATTGGCGAAAAATGAATTGCGCCATCTTGGATTTGGAAAACAATAGGATACATTGTTGTTTCAAACAATAGCCTATTGTCTTTCTCAGCTCTTGATTGACTACTGCTCACTTCGGTTTGTAATCAGACGAGTGATAAAAAATGGGACGTTCGCGCAGCGGGAGTCCGATTTGTTTATCACGAGTATGATTACAGCCCGAATTGGACGGCACTAAGTCTTATTACCAATTAAAATTACCAAAAAAAGTGAAAATTTGCATTAAAAGTAAATTGTTTAACGTTACTCTGAAGAAAGTCAATCCTACATAAAATGAAAAAAATATATAAAATAAAAATGAACCGGACACACACTGAGGTTAAGGCCGTCATACTTAATACAGTGATTATTGGTAGTATAGATTTTTGTTAAAACCAACCCGTTTTTCCCTTGTTACCAGTTTTCTTATTCTCGCGAGTTAGACGCTAAGACGCAGGTTTTCTTTTTGAGACTGAGAAGAGAACCGAATCACCAAATAAAAGCTTAAAAGAAGCACTGTTCTTTCCTTTTATAGACGAGCCTAAGTTTCCGGGGATAATTGGCAACAAATACCTGGGTTTCATCGAAGGAGATTTCAGTGGCGAGTGGTACATTGCCCTTTTGGTTCTGGGACCAGTAGATATTTTATTAATTGCGCTGTTAGTTTGTATGATCAGACAGTCGATATTAAAAAAGCGGTAGGTTGAATTTATCACTCATTTACACCATAATCTATTTCTCCGCATTTCACTGATTTACACCTGTATATTCCTCTCTTTCTTTGCTAAATTTAGTATTTCACAGTATCTTCCCTTCCACGATCCCGAACACTTTACAAATTCGTCATTTGAGAAATTGTGTTGATCATCTGATTATCTTACGTTTCGTGTACCTTTTTATATAAATGTTATTCGAGGTTATTTCTTTATCATGTTCTGCCTCTGCCTAGCCGTATCTTCGACTATATTTTTATAACGGATGACCTATAAACCGTAACAGAAATTTTTATCAATAAGAAGACATTAACTTGTCATCTTTCTACCATTTACTTTTTTACGTTTTCTATCCACCCGCTGGCCCAGGTTACAACATCGCACCTGTGACTCAAGTAGCCCCCAGTCCTCTGGCTTAGACACGCGTGGAGATATGTCCATGCATGGTGTGAATGATGGCGATACGTCTTCCTATGAATCGATTCTTGATCAACCAGTTCCATCACCAGAACCATGAGAATGATACCCTAAATGTCCATTTTATGTTGTGTACTTTGAATTGTGTTTTCTTTAAATAAACATTAGAAAGTGCATGTGTGAAGCTGTTTTGGAGAAACAAAGTTTCAGCAGACACCGCGGCCTTTTTTTAATTTCATCGCTTTCAATAGCTATTATGGGATGCTCAAAGTGCTAAGTAGTATTTATTTGCCCCCCTGTGCATCCCATAATAGTTATTTGAATCAATGGAATTGAAACCGGGCGCAGTACCGGTAAAAAAGTCTATTGCTTTCTCCGAGGTGTACAAAAAGCTGTCCTTTGTAGTATCATTGAGAACTTCTCATAATTTCGCATGAGCCATCCTGGTACCCATGCAGCACCAATCGCGTCTTATAGCCGGTGACGTCTATTGAAGATAGAGATTTAAGTCAGTTATTATTATTGTTATTATTATTATTATTATTATTATTATTATTATTATTACTATTATTATTATTATTACTATTATTATTATTATCACTACTATTATTTTTATTATCATTAACCAACTGTTTTCTCGCCGAAGTGCTGAACCTTTGGCCTCATTTGCAGTTTCCCGTTACTAAGATACCCAAGTAATTTCCCCCCCCCAGAAAATTTACTTTACGCAATGCCATTATGCCTCTTTCCCTCGTACCAAGGTTCCGCCGGTTAAGACGAACAGGCAGCTCTTCTAACGAAACGAGGAGCATACAGCGACTTTTTCCGATGGCTAAAACTGAAGAAAAGCATCAAGAAAGAACGATTTCTGAAGTGTTTCAGGAGGAGCAACGCGACGAATAAAATAAACAACTGCTCGATGGCGGCATTTTGCTCAACTTAATAGTTTTAATTCCATAATGCAACTCAATACAAACAAACGCCACGCATACATTACGCATATATTACATCTTTTCCCCCCTTGGTTCAGAAACACAGTCCCTTCAAAAAAAAACTCAACTGATTGTTCCATAATATCTCAATGTTCTTAGAAATCCTACACTTGTAAACAATTTGCATTGAAATCTTAGCAATGTTCAAACAGTCACGTAATCCTTGAGGTACTCTGGATCTCTCCTGGAACGCTGAGACTTCCTAGACTTTGCCAGCGCTGGCATAGGTAGTTCTGCCTGAGGCCCTGGGGTGGGGATCTCTCCCTCTCTGATAACTTCTTCAGAATATGCACTCTTGTCTCCCACTTTCACCTTGGAAGGTACGCGGTTTTGCTCAGCAGGCATGGTTGATTCAGGCCAATAATCTTTCTCAAGATCAATAGTGGGCACACCATGTCGTTTATGTCGACGAGCCACCACCCCGTCTTCATACTTGACGGTATACGATAGTGGACCAGTTCGACTTTCAATGTGTGCGTTCTTCCACTTCAGCCCACGCAAAATTCTTTACTAGGACCCTGTCTCCCTCTGCAAACTGTAGCTCTTTTCTTGTGTTGCCATGCTGTCCCTTCTGTGACAGTTCTTGGGTCTCCACGCGTTGTCTTACATGTGGTCGAATGAGATCCAGGCGGGTTCGAAGACGACGGTTGAATAGAAGTTCAGCCGGTGTCACTCCAGTAGTTGTCTGAGCTGTTGATCTATAGGCTTACAAACACCTGCTAAGCTTGTGTGTGCACGGTACCTCCAGATTCATCCATTTTCTTCATCCCTTCTTTGAAAATGCGGACAGGCCGCTCCGCCAGGCCATTAGAGGAAGGATGCCGAGGAGCTGTTTTCACATGTAATATGCCATTCCTAGCCATGACGTCACCAAATTCTTCATTTGTTTATCCAGTGCTACTGTCCGAGACCACCATTTCAGGTAATCCATGAGTGGCGAAAACCTCTCGGAGTTTCTCTATAGCAGCTGTCGCACTGGTACTCGATGTTGGGTATACCTCAATCCACTAGCTGTATGCATCTACCACAATAAGAATCAACTGTCCCTTAAAAGGTCCTGCATGGTCAATGTGTATGCGGGACCAGGGGCTTTCAAGCCATTTCCAAGGATGGAGGGGTGCAGCAGCAGGTGCGGCGCTATGCAGCTGACACACTTCACATCGGGGCATTTATCGCCCCAGTCCTGCTGAACTCTTCTAAGGACTCGCTGTTGTAGAACTGGGTCTGAGGGCTGTCCACTCTGCGATGCGATCTGCACACTCTGGCATAGCTTCCAACCGCTCCATCAACAGTATAGTTTTACTGGGTATGGGGACCTTCACTACTGTGTCGCCCAAAGGTAAACGACTCAGGCCATCAGCATTGCCATGTTTATATCCCTCTCGGTACGTGAGGTCGTAGTCATAGCCTGCCAGAAGTAACGCCCACCTTTGAATTCTTTGTGATGCCATCGAGGGACCGGCTTTGTTTGTCTTAAACAGGCCCAAACGTCGCTTGTGGTCAGTAAAAATCTTGAACTTCTGTCCATACAGATACTGATGAAACTTCCTGATTCCAAATATCACAGCAGCTCCCTCCTTATCCAGTTGAGCATAGTTTCGTTCTGCTGGTGATAGGGTCCTTGATGCGTACGAAATAGGCCTTTCCTCCGCATTGATGAAGTTAGAGAGCACTGCTCCTAGTCCGTATGGTGAGGCATTACAGCAGACAACACAAGTTCCTTGCTAGAGTCATAATGGACTAACAAATCTGATGATCTTAACCGCATGCTCTATGCCTAAGTTAAAGCTTCCACCTGTCTTTTACCCCAAGTCCATTTGCAGTCTTTGGCAAGGAGTTCATGCAAGGAGGCCAACACAGTGGCCAGATATGGCAAGTAACAGACATAGTAATTTATCATTCCCAGAGAGGCTTTAAGTTCTTTGTCATTTGTAGGTGCAGCTGCCTCGTGGATCGCTTTTACTTAATTTTGCTTTCTACGGGTTGAATGCCATCGTTGTTGTGATTTGTGTTGTTGTTCGTTGTGTTGTTGTTCGTTGTGTTGATGCGATGCCCCAAATAAATCACCTCATTTCGTAGAAAGACACACTTCTTCAGCTTTAGGCGCACGCCCGCCTTAGTTAATCGCGCCAGGACTTCCTTTAAATGTTTCAGGTGGTTGTGGTGGGAAGACGATTGTATCTGAAGAGACCCTTGTGGGTGTTGTAAAACCTTCAGACTCCTCATCTAGCTCCAGCTGTTGGTACGCTTGGCTTACATCCAGCTTTGTGAATTCTTTTCCCTATCCTAGGGTTGCATATAGATCTTCAATCTTGAGAATGGGTTAGTTGTCTAACTTGGCTGCTTGGTTGATCGTTTGCTTGTAATCCCCACAAATGTTGACGGTGCCATCCTCTTTGACAATGGGGACAGTGAGAATTCAACTGGTTCTATAGTCCCTTTTTTGACAATTAAGTCGATCCAATTCCAGTTCATTTTCTCACGCAGGGCATAAGCTACAGGCCTATCCTTAAAGCATTGTGGCTTCTCAGAAGAATGGATGTAGATTTTTGCCTTCACTCCCTCGACTTTTCCCAGACCCTCTTAGAAAACGGAGGAATGTGTCTCTGAAATTCTATGCAAGCCTTCATCCATGGTAGTTAAATTGAAATCTCACTCCAATTTAAGGACATATGTGAAAGTTAGTTACGCCCCATCAAGCATGGACCTTCTCCCCTGATAATCAACAACACTCTTAGACCCATAGTATTTGACTTCTAACTCAAATTCCTTACTACAGGTGTACTTCCCCTGTATACTTCCCCTGTATAGGTACGCATTACTGTATTCAGAGCGTTCAGTTTTAACACACTTTCTTCTGGGACAGATGCTGGAATGTTTTTTCATTGATAACAGTTGTGGATGCCCCAGTGTCAGTTTTCATATTCACTTTCATGCCATTAACTACCACTGTTACTTTGCACAGGTTATGGCCACCACTTAAACTAACACAAGACAACTGACAATAAACGTCTTCCTCATCCCCAGCATGCTCATCATAAACATCAACAACCTCATCTAACTGGGGCAAGTAACCTGACCTCTGTTGACCCGGATGTCTACTTTGACCACTGTTGTTCGGTTGAATTCCTTGCCACTCCTGGACTGACTTCTGGTTCGATATGGACATCGGTCAGCAAAATGGCCTCTTTGTTTGCCATAGTTCAGTTCCTTAAGCCTACATGTTTGTGCAGTATGATTCCCTCCGCACCTAAAACACAGAGCCTTGTTTGGTGTGCGTCGATCGTCAGCCCATTTCTTTCCAGTTTTTGTTCCATCGGCTTGCACAGAGACCTGATTTACCGCCTCTGAAAGTTTCGCCTCCTGCAGCACAGCCATATTTTTCGTAGTGATTTCCATTGACGTTGCAATTTCGAAGGCCTTCTGAAATGTTAATTCTTTTTTCACAAGAAGGGGTCGCTGTATTTTGTCATCCTTAATTCCACACACAGTTCTGTCCCGTAGCATAGTCTCTATTGTCGCAATATCTCCATCTACATCACAAAATATACACTTTTTTAGTCGATTTTTTCAGTTTTTATTTTACTGAACTTCTGGATTGAGTAAACAATGGTCAACTGAGTGCATTGCAGTTAACTGGAAGATATATTTGTATATCTGAGTAAATTCGCAAGAAGGTGCCTGCTAGGTCTAGGCTAAGCGACTCTAAACCCAGGGGGGATTCCGTCAAGGCGACACTGGGAACATTTTTCAGTCACTGACCTCTCTGCTAGGGGCCAGCTGTCAAAAGCAAGGGGGAGGGGAGCCTGTTTTGAACTGGTACCTATATTAGTTAAGACATTGAGTTTTCAGTGTTAAATAACCTTGTTATTGACTGTTTTACTGGATGGCTATTTTACTCAATTGTTGAACCCGGTTGGAGGGTTCTGTGTTGACATAGCACCCTGCTGGGGTGTTGGGTGTCACGTGCATGCGTGATTGACCAATCTGCTGCCGGGACTGTGTTTGAGTCCACTGCGGATACCTTTTTGCTGTGTATTTTCTTGGAAAAGTGTCAGGGTGGTTGTGTTGAAATTAGCACGGTTTTAATAAATCCAGACATATATTGGGGCAAAATGACTTGAGCGGGGGCTCCAGTTTAGCTAGTCTGGCCCCAGACCAGCCATGGGGATCACTTTAAGGCAGCAGGTGCATGGCTGGCTGATTTTCTAGGCATTCCCCGCCTATATATGTCTGAATTTAGGAAAACCGGGTCAAATTTGAAGCAAAACTTTCGCGCCTGCCTGCCGGCGATAGCTGTGTGGAATTAATTTGACTTGTTTGCATGTGTTTATTATGCATTTTTTCTTTGACTTAATTGCTGGGCATTTTGTTAATTTAAGATGGAGGAGAATGCAACGTGAAAATGTTTCACTCCTTGCTCGTGTAGTCACGTTCCATCATACAAAGGAAATCGCTCTCTCGCTCGGGAAGGAAATAAGGAAATAATATCGTAATAATGTCGTAAGTCTTCAGAAATATAACGTCTCTTGTTGCTAGTGGTTATGTAAATAACTGCGTACTTGGTTATTGGTTAGTATGTTCATTTTGTCTCGAAAGGAATAAAAGATTGTTATTAAGCACAGGTCGACAACAGTTCGTTCATCTTTTACAAAATCAGATCATGAACAGTTCTTGTGCTATCAATCCTCGTAGTCACTAGATGAATTCGCGGTTTTCTCTCCTGACAAGATGGGTGCCCTCATACTGCTTTGTTATCAGTCTCATTCTCTCGGGACTCTCGCTAACATGACGGTTTGCATTGTAATGCCTCGATCCGCGCGCTTTAAGAAACACCCGTGTTTCTTAAAGAACGCACAAACTTCATGCTTTTTCATCCTTCGAAAAAAACTCGAGGAAAACTCGAGGAAAAAAACCCTTCCATTTAATTCATATCATCATGTTGCTTCCTAACACAATGGAAGTGGAGAAATTATAATATTAAGCTGTGTTAGTTTTGCGTAAAAATCATGCCGGTGATAAAACAAATTACCATTCATTTCCGATTTCATTTTCTTGAAATCCGCTGCTGTTAGGAAGTATTATAAATAGGCTAACAGCCATGTCAAACTGTAAGTTCAAGTACTCTTAAACTACTGTATATAGGTCCGATCGAGAAAGAATATTTTGTTTGTAGTTGACTTCATTTTCTGTAATAACTCTTGCATTTGTGGACTTCATTGGCATTTTGGAAGAGTTTTAGCTCAGAACTAAATACGGCTTCAGAACTACTATGATTTACTACGGAACTATCAAAAAATTCCCTTTTTAGATATGCCCTTGTGCAGAAATGTTTTAAATTTACCGCAGTTTTTGTTCTCTGTAGTGTTAACCAAAGCGTCAATGGGCACCTCTTGCTGAAGATATTTGTTTTCGTCATGTGGTATCTCGTTGTTTATTGTTCGAGTTTGATCTTGACCTTGCCGGAAATTAAACAGTCGCACTTTGATCCACAGTTTCTGAACTCAAATGAGCGGCGTTTGTTGAGACCATGGCTATCTGAATTTATCATTTTTGTGTTTTTGTAAGAGAAGTGTACTCAATGTTTTTTCCTCATCAATTCTCGTGTAATTGAGATCCAAAGCCAAAGATTTGTCACGATGGAGATGTTTCGATTCACCTTAAGCTAGGGCAACTTTCATTCCAGCCCTTTCCTTTAGGAAGTCCGCTGTTCTTCCGTCTTGAAATTGGAAATCGTCTTCTCTCAAAATAGCAGTCCTCTGTCCAAACCCATGCTTAGTTATCCCTTCCTTTAGAAAATCGTCCTCTTCTTTTGTGAATCTCGAAACATGACGAATGTTCCTCTTGAGAGCGCAAGATTCTTTTAAACAGGGCGTCCTTTTTGGGGGAGGAGTTGATATTTTGCACTCTTTCAACTGAAGGCCCGGCGTCGGAAGTTGAATCTCCGAGTCTTGTGTGGACATCCTCGTCCACCTCTGAACCTTTGGCACCTTGAAGTTTTTGTAGGCACTCGTAACCCTTCAAAGCAACTTCACGGGATCATTGCTTTTGATAATGAACTTTGACAACAGTAGAGCTGTGTTTCTGGTCTTCCGACAAAATCCTCTGCTCCTCGCTTGTGAGCTCATTGAGGCTCTGTGTTTCAACAATAGGCGATAACGCAAGGAATGGACCGGTCAAAGCAGTTCATCCGGACGTAGTCTTTTACTCGATCGGTTAACGTAGTCTATCGTTGATCGAGGACTTAACTGACAACACAGGCCTTTTTCTAGATGGAGGGGAAAATAAATGATATTGCTCTTTAATTTCTCAGGCGCGGATCCAGGATTTTGAAATGGGAGGTGAATTTTCTCCACCTCACTGAATCAGAGAAATCAGAGAAATCAAATATTATTTCAATATTTGAGGGATAAGAAAAAAAAAAGAAAGAAGGGGGCTCAGAAAAGGGGGGTGAAAATTCAATTCATTGGCGAATGGGAATGGGAATTCGGAACAAAACAGTCCTAAATTACCAATTTAGGAACAAAATATTCCATTTACATGTAGGAATTGGGAACTAAACAGTCCTCAATTTGTTCCTAAACGACCAAGTTCGTCTGTTCGTCTGGCGTGTGTTTAAAAGCACCAGAGGCCAAAGTCCATGATTGTAACTGATCGTCTTTGGATGCGTTCTTGCTTAGCGCGCGCACGGAGAAATGTAAATTGTGACGTTGCAATCAGCGAAACCATGGAGAGTTTTGAAGCTTAGCTGCATCAAAACAAATACTCGATGATAATGAATGCACTTCTCAAGATACTTTGGGTGCTCCTTTTAGTTGCTGTTTGTAAAGGTAAGAGGATCATATAAAAAATTTGTTTCACAATTTTACGCAAAATTACTTAGCTCTAACTGCCCTTTGAAATGGAACTAACAGAAAAACAATATTATTAAGTTCGATAAAAAGCCTTCTATTTCGATACATTACAAAAGAGAAAGAGGAGATCAGTTGGCAAAAGCGTGCGACAACGAGTTTCTGGCAAGTCAGTTTCATTTTTTGAGTAAGAACCTTTTTAACCAAGTCGACGAGGCTGAGACTAACTCAATTTTTTAGAACATGCTAAAAGCAAAACCCAGTCCGACTTTGTGAAAGAACAGTGTGTATACTGATCAAATGTAAAACTCGGTGAGTCTGCAGTCCTGTAACCCAAGGCAGGACACAACGTCGCTGTTGACGCGAACTCTTTTATAGTCTGATCAAAAGAAAAAATTGCGAGTGCAAAATGGCACGTGGGTATGTGAATGCTGTCCATTTACGAAAGTTTACGAAGACGTTAAGATCGCCTTTCTGGTCGCTTTACAGTCACCGTAAAATATCGTAAACATTCTATACACGGCTTTTAACAATATGCGCAAAGATCGTGATTATAGTCTCTCTCCTCTCTCCTCCATACACGTAAAACAAGATTTCAATATACGTATGAAGATTTACGTACACGTATCAAGATCCGCTTGCGAATACATCAAGTCTAATAAATATTGATCAAGTTCCTCATACACGGATCGAAAATCATATATTATGTCAAAGTTCGCGTACTGACATCAAGATCTCGCATTTACCATCATGTAGGCTTGTATGAGGTACTAAGTGAAAAAATGTGCCTGGTTACTATGCACCAAATTGCCGTAAGCGTGGCGTAACAATCGCGGCTAATAGTGCAAAGAGCAAGGCAAAATGAAATGTCTCATCTCGAGCTCTTTTTCGAGGAATTTCGGAGAACTCTCTACGAAGCAATTGAAGGGCTCATCAGTCAGCAGTGTGAGCCAAATCGAGCGATTTCCCTCCGCTATTTTCTTCGTGACTTTGAAACAACTCTTGGTTTGATCTCAAGCCGACTTGCGTCTCTTGGTTCTTCAGATCAGTTTCTTGAAGACATCGACGAACTTACAAGGGCCCTGTGTTCGTTGAAGGCAAGCTATTTGTCCAGGAACAATGATGAAGGTGTCACAGAGCCTGGTAATGAAGCTCTTTTTCAGCTTGTAGAATACACGGGTCAGACAGGCCGGCCACGGTACAATGTCTACAAGGATCTTGTACAACGGCTGCATGTAGAAAGAGTCCTTCAAGTGGATGGGCATCGCAAAAATTCAAAGACATTGACGCTCGATTTCTTAGCACAGGTCAAAACTAATTGTAATTCTTACAACGGCCTTGTGATGACGCAACCAATAATGGTGCATGATGCTTGTACACCTAACTTACGGCTAAAAAAAGAACTGAATTACCTGCTTTAGACGCTTGTCGCTTCATTTCACGGAACGAATAGTTATGCATTAAAGAACAGTAAACAAGGAGGGATAGATTTACTCTAGGACAGCTCTGCAGGCCCGTGCAGCTTAAATAATCTGCACAAGGAGGTAGCTGGTTCAAGTCATGTTTTCCTTGTTTGGCAGCACAGAACAGCGTTATAAACAGCATAATCATGCGATAATCAAAGAGCTTAAGACCTGTTAACAACATTACACAATTAATCAATAAATCAATAGAAGCATCTCAGTACTCCCTATACCAATATCCTAGTTCGTTGACATCATAGGCCCTGGAGGTAGGATTGTACATCCTGCAGGTGAACTCTCGGAGCTTAACAAATATCTCAACTGTGAGGTTTCACTCCGTGCCCATGCCGTTTCTTGAAATAGGGACTTGACTTACTTGGTCTAACAAGCCTTAAAACTCTTACTCAGCCCATTTACGAAAACGCACTGACACTGTCGGAGTCAGCGAAGGCGTGGAGGCCAAGAAGAGATCTGCTCAGTTCTGAACGGTGGAATAATTCTTGACACATCCCGTGCTTTTAATTAGATCAGTCGTCTGGTAAGTCGTAGGAATGCCCAGGTTAAGCATTTTATTGGTAAGGAGCCGCACTCGCACTAGGATCGTGAGCAAATATGTCTTTCTTGCCTCCGCCAAGATCCCTTTAGCTGTTATCTTGACGAATACTTTTGGGCAACCGGAACCGCGGCGATCACCAGCCTTGTATGGACGGAAGACGGGGACCCGAGTGTAGGTTCAATGTTTCTTTTCCTTCTTTTTTGCTCAATCCCAGGGGGCGAAAGGAGGTTCGGACCAAAATTCCTGGCTTGGACAACAATGCCACTTGCTCAATGAGATGTTCTTGCGCTAGAAAGCGTCTCTTCTAGTCCATATATACATGCTCTCCTACGCAAGCTTTGTGTTAACATATGGCATGCCTGACTATTTCCAGGCAAAGTAACTTAATTATCGGGCGTCTGGGCTATTTTTTGTTGGCAAAGTGCAGTGTTAATTTCTTCAATTTTCTATTACGTAATCCCATCCCACATCGGCCTACCATCTACGTAAGTTCAACATTTATTGCAAAGTTTTTAATGCGCTTCGTAATAGCATTTGCTGGGGAGGTTTCTGTCTTCTCAGTCCAAGACCAATCATGAATTCCAATATCACTCGCAGAAATAGCAGCTTTTCTCAAAGAGGGATCTAAACAGAAGACGATCTACTGAGTCAAAGGATCGCGTCTTCTTGTACCTTTTTATATGCAGCCTCCTTTTTGCGAAAAATGTATATGTTGTAGTTAAAAATTAAATTCAGGTAAAAATAATTTTAACCTAGTTCGATTCTCAATTTCCTTTTTCTTATAACCCTAATTATTCATAATCACTGGATAAGTTGAGTTAAGAGACAAAGGAATTTAATTTTTAGCTGAATTAAATTTTTAACTACAACATATATATCCGAGTAAGTTCTGCTCGTGCATGACTCTTTCCGATGAGGTTTTTGCTCTATGCTTTCCGAATTAACTCAAGAACCTGTTTTGCATCCGTTGTTTGAGAAATTCTCTCCAACTAATCTCGCTTCATGGTAAAAAGGACTATGGCATTTCCTATGATAACTGACTTGGGGAGTTTTTCCTTACTTGGCATTCTCTGCCAAATAAAGCAACGCCCTATGATTCTTAATTGTAACCGTCAATGAAGATCTCAAAGCACCGAGATCATTAAGATCTTTAATGGCAGATTGGAAAAATTTCATCTAATGAGTGAATAATACAAGTTTTAATATGAGCCCGCTTAGTTTGGTCTTTTGGAATAAAACAGTCAAGTTTTATCGCGAGCTTTAAAGCATTCAGGTCGATCAAAAACTCTCGAACGACAAGAACTTACCATTTTCTTGGTCCATAGGCTAATGTCTTAGTGCGCACACTAAGATTTGGTCGTCGTTAAAATCAAGAACAGGGAACATTCCGGAAAATTCCTAGTCTCCCTCGCAGCCGTTTTTACCGCTTCCAAATTGCTAATCGTTCCATTCTTTGAAAATTTAATTTTACATATTTTTTCTCATAATTATCATAATTATTCGATATTCCGGGATATTCCGGGATGTTGCGGAATGTTACGGAATGTTCCATGTTCCAAATTTTATCGACGACCTCCCGGCCCCCCGACCCTCCCCCTCTTTTTTTGCCTTTGTATGTATGTGTGTATGTATGTATGTAAAGTGTAAAATTTGATTTCCGTGAAACAGTGCTCAATATATAAGAGTAGAGCGAAGTATATAATGAAATCCCCTGATGAGTGGGCAACCACGAAACAGGCTTGTAGGGATGAACTAGTAGTTTATTTGTGTTTTTCCTCCCA
>OMLO01003138.1_pt1:0-12500 | contig 13626 bp, 5 predicted proteins | sample 1674811 | NCBI WGS metagenome assembly OMLO01 (sample SAMN06265003, study PRJEB25207) | coral metagenome | isolation source: Coral host | place: Mexico:La Bocana,Puerto Morelos, Mexico | collected 2008-11-13
TTTGGGCAAAATATGACGAAATCGAAAATTTGACGAGTGTCATCTCATTCTCGATATTTAGGGAAATTGGCTCTTAATATGTCTATATTTGCGATAAACAAACCCAAGATCTTCTTTCATTAAGAGAGGCGGGGTTGGTCATGTTCCATTTCCGAATGACACCACATATACGTATTCAGACCAGACCAGACCAGATTTAGCAAAGAAAACAACATAGAGCCCATCTGCTCATGCGACGTTTTAGCTTATTTGCAAAAATATGTGTCGGTCAATTTCCAATTGAATTTTTACCATAACATAGCTTTGTTAAACCCTACCAAACTTTGAAATCACCGTCGTCTCGCTCGGAATCAGACAATCGTTTGTAAGTGCCGAAACTGACTGGTCTGGGAACTAATTAAAGGAAATCATCAATTGAGAAGTTTCACCACGAAGCTAAGATGCAGCTGTCGTAATTTTTGGAAGAGTCCAACACATTTTGTCAGCTTAGTAAGAATGCATGGGAGATGGAAAACAAGAAAATTATTTTCCTCGAACTGTTGTTTCCATGGCCCATCTCTCTTAAATAATTAGAGGAAAATATCATATTATTTTACCTCCTTAGATTTTCAGTGGGAACTGGGATGAAAACACAATTGTCTACAACACAATAAATCCTGTAATTTATACTCGCTACATCCGGGTACTACCACAGACTTGGAACGTCTACATATCCATGAGAGTGGAGTTCTACGAATGTGACGGTAATAATTCTTAAATTCTACCAAGTTTTAACCTACGTGTAATTATATACTGTAATAGGTTTAGATCTGCTATATAGAGCGGATTTTAATTGACTCTCAAAATTAGCCAGGAAATTACTTTGGATTTGGTTCGATCTAGTATGGTTCGAGAATGGCTGATTAATCTAGATGGTAAGTAATCGGTTTGGTGTTGGTTTTACGACACTCAATTAAAAACCGCTCTTAAATCTCTTAATGGGTAGGTCCTCAATTGTAATTATATCAAATCTCCACAATCAAATCTCTGCAGAGTAGGACATTCCTAATTGGTACTGACTTTTAAATGGTTCACCGGAAGCAGAGACGTAGCAGTCGCCCAACTAAGGTGGGGAGGAAAGTTCTAGGAATAAAAAGTATCGCACTTAGTTCATACATCTTAAATTACAGAAAAGAAAACCCTGCAGGCATAACACTCTAATCATTAAGCAAGTGTTGTAGTAGTATTTGATCCAGATATCTATTTCAGTTGAACCCCGCTATTTGCAACCTTCAGGAGAAATGAAAAATAGTTCGAAATAGGAATGTGACGCTATCATGGTCTAAGATAAAGAATTATGTATCCTTTCAAAGGTTTAAATTTCCTCCCATATAAGACCTTCTAAGAACTTGACCTTTGTAGTAAATTTAGCTCCAAAGGGATTTTCGTTTGCAACAGAGCAAGTTTGAGTTTCCAAGCTTTTTCCGGCGTTGCATTGCATCGCCCGAAAAGGCATGATTGAGACTAGTTAATTGCGCGACAAATCCCAAGTCGCCTTGTCTGAACAGAGCAACAATGTGTACTATGAAATTATGGATGGACTATTTTTTTTTCTCACAACCTTTCTCCCCAATATAAAAAGCACCTTTTGGCATTTGTAGGTTGTAGGTTGACTCTCAGTGGAAAAGGCTATCAGATATCCCAGCCGACTACTAAGTAGCTTTCGTTTTGTCACACTGATCAATAGGCTATAGCTTTGAAGTTTTCGAAGCCGAGGAGCTAATAAAAAATGCTAAGTACCTATGGACGTTTGATGACAACGACGATATCAAAGATCAACAGGGAACGACTTGGGCTCAACAAAGCAGTTTCTTGCAGACAACTGCAGGCGTGCGAGGCAAAGCGGCGAGGATAAAAGAAGGACCTGGTCCCATACTACTAGCTCACGATACAAAGCATTATTTATCAACGCCCATTCATCACGTGCCTGTGACTGTCAGTCTTTGGCTCCGATATCGGAGCACTGGTGTTGGTCAGACGTTCTTGGCTGCCGGGGATCAAGAGAACGGAGACAGAGGCATTCATCTTCACCAGGAGGACGGAAGTAGGGAAGAGCTGACTTTCAGCGTAAGGGTCGATACAAAAATGTGTTCAGTTACGTTTGGAGTTCCTCAACAAATTTGGACACACTTAATATTTACATGGTCAGCTATTAATTTTGTACTGACTCCGATCACTGCCTATCGTGACGGAAATGTTATTACAAATGTGATCCGTTTGTGCTTGGATGGTTCCTTTCCTGACTTACCGAGTGACGCCATCACATTAGGTTCTTCAAATTTACCGACAGCTTCCATTGATGACGTCATAGTTTTAGGAGTATCTCTTTCTACGTCTCAGGTGGAGAAATTCTTTAGATACTACAAAGGTAAGGATAGCCTTTCCTCAATTTAAAGGGTGTTTATTGGCTTAAACGTCTTCGCACCAACACTAAATGATTTAGACGCAAACAGGACTAGAGTCCCTTTTGGGACGTGACGCTTTGACTGACTTTAAGACACTAATCTCCGTTTTTTCCGCTTACTCTTAATTACTTTTAGGCTGAGAATCTTGTTAACTGTCTTCTAGCTAAAACAGCGCCTCCTGTCACCTCTGGCACGTTTTTCTTCGCTTTCAGAAGGACGCCCATCTTGGCAGTGGTGCCGCCACGCTGCTTCTGACATTGATCTCTTGATACACATAGTTCCTGGCTGTTTGCTCTCAAAGATTTCCCACATAACATTACAAACTATTATCAAGAGATTGTATTATAATATATCCTAGCTCACTGATTATTGACGTTTTTGTGCCAATAATTGATTTTTAATGTACTTTACTTTTCAGGCGATGCTAACCTTCGCGTAAACGTGAGTGTAGAATTGACTGGTGAAATATTCCACTCGGAGTTAACGACAATTAGTTCGGAACTGCTTAAGAACAAGTCGAATTTGATTAAGGCTCAGGTGTGTACATATGTTAGTCGCCTGCTACAACTAAACAGGCTAACAAAAGCTACAAAATGAGGGTACGAATTGGCGTACATACAAGTACAAGATCGGGCAGCAGAACAAAACTGCGAACAAAATCAATTGTACAGCTACTTTTCACAGTCAGGTGAAAACAAAAACAGGCACAACTCTACAAAATCTTTTCTAGAAGTCTGTATACGCTGTCACATTGTAGACGTTAATACACCTGGGATTTCGTGAGAGCCGGAACGAATTCTTGCGAATTTTCTAAGTTACTGTAGCTCGTCTTAGATTTAGGGTCAATCAGGAGCTCATTACCAATGCCCATCATCAATGGGCTCCTGGGTCAATCGATTATCACTTTATTGTTTTAAATATATTTTTCAAAAATTTCAATTTGCGGGTGTCAATTTTGACAGACACAAAGACAATATTCCTCACGAAATCCCTGAAATAGACCTTTTACAGTTGTGTGCTAGGAGACCTGGCTTTTAAATTACAGCGAGGCTGGAGGTGACCTTGCTTTGATACAGACCTCTCTGCATTTATCATGTAAATAGAACAACGTGATTTACACAACAAAAGTAGTGAGGTCTGTATCAAAAGAAGGTCACCTCTAGCCTCGCTGCCATTCAGAGACCAGGTTACTGAGCAGACAACTGTAAAATGGTCTATTATCAACATTTGCTTTGACTGAAAAAGCACTATTTCTTTATTCTTACGAGGCCCGGAGAAGAACTACTGTAAATGTAAGGCTCTAAATTAATAAAAAAAAATCGTTTTAGTTATTTGCACATTAGATAAACATTATCATTAGCAAAAGGAAACGGTTATAGATTTTAAGGAAAGCGACCAATTTCTTAAGTTTACAAGACATGTTTCGACAGAACTTCTGTCATCTTCAGTTGAATGATTTACAAAGCAAGTTGAATCATAAGTAGACAAAAATGCTAATTAAGACAAATAGTAACAACAGAACGTGAAAATGTTAGTATAAATTAAATGGTTAATTTTAGATTTACATGGTGTAATTGCTGATTGAGGCAAGGTAGTTCTTTTTGAATACGGATAGCCTCCTTATCTTAAGTTGAAAGCTGGTGGTGGCGTGATATAAAATATGAAAGCAGTGTATTGAACACAATGAGCGACAACGTTCAGAATTCTGAAGATGTTTGAAAATGTGAGAGGCCTTATCAACGGCTAAGTGCTCACGTACGCGTGTTTAATAATGTCGGGTAGTTTCGCCTACATAACAGGCATTACAACTTATAAACCACACGCGAACAAAACCCGCCGGGTCTTTCACACCAAAAAGGTTACCGATCTTAAAGGAAGAAAAAACTAGTTTGATGTCTAATTCATTACAATAGCGCTATTATATATTATAATTAGTCTTGTAAACTTATACATCTATAACCGTTTCCAAAAGGTCTATAAAACAGCAGACACGTAAAGATTTTAAGGAAAACGACCAATTTTTTAAGTGCATACATAATGCATACTTCTCAATTTGTGTTACGCACTGCACTCAATCAAGACACATCGAACATTCTTTCGATTCAAGAAAGTTGTCAACCTCCGTGTATTCGCTCCTAGACAAGTATTTACTTAATGTATTACTGAACAGACGCAAAAAAGAAACAAAAAAGAATGCCAATGACGTTAGCAAGAGATCACAAGGAAAAGCAATGAAAATGCGAGAATAATTTAAACCTATTATATGATTAGGGATAGAGAATTGATTGCTGATGAGTAATAAAAAGTATCGTTAACTCTTTAGATCAAAAGCCTTTACCAAGAAAATACTTCATTAAAAGTGGAAAACATTCTTTTCTGGTAAGACTTCGTAGTTCTAAAACGTTTACTCCGACAAATCGATAAGTTGTCTATCCCTAGTGTAGACAGCTAATGTATGAGCCAAACAATGATAAATATCTGTGATTTGCGACTCTCCCTGTCTGTTAACAGCGTACAAATAAAAAAATGTCACCAATAGCCTGGGTCTGGTAGATTCTCTCCCTCACTTTTCAGATGATAAGTAAAGCTTTTTGGGGATACCTTGTGAGCAAATTCAAATTGCACAAGTACTGTAAGAGATAAAGTTATGGTACTAACTTAATTCTTAATTAATGAGTCATACCAGTACGAAATTTGAGTGGGAGGGGGAAGTTACAATGACTTCCGGGCTAATACATCATCAGTCTTGAACAATAGGCCATCGCTGAGTGGCCTTGTACTTCTGTTTCAAAACGAGTCTTCGTGCAAGACCTTTCAAGGGGCAATAGGCAATTCGGAATGATTTATTCTACACCCTAGACTGACCCGTCTTAAATTATCAGCCCAGAAGAAAACTGGCGATAGTCTAAACTGAAGCTTTTTATAAAATGAATATTGACTTGGTCATCTAGAGGTTGTTTAACACTTTACCTGTTCTATGATTGTTTCAGGAACCTCACGAATGTAGCAGTGAACTTTACAGTACGATTCAAAGAGACTGGGTATAAACAAATCGAGCCACTTGAGAGAAGCATCGTGTCAAAAAGCATGCTGGGTAGTACCCCGATTAGATTGGTTGCCATGGAAGCTAATGACGGTTAGTTTCTTACTTAAATGTAGACATGGAACTTTTTTAGGTTGGTTTTGGTCCGGCGAGAGCTTTTGTGGACAAGCTATGCAAAGACGATTACACGATAAGGTAGAGTTATCTCCGATATGACAAATTCTCTAGGGGGTTAAGTTTAAGATCTGTAGTGAGATTAATGAATTTGGATGAATATCAACTGGAAGTCTATGGAAAAAACGGGATTGCTCGCATTTGGGTCACGATCACATTGCACTGACATTTCTGTTGCAACACCTTTCTTGGTTCTGTGTAATGTTTCTATTGCCACTCGTGTGTCTGACTGCTGGTTATTTCTTTTAACAGTGTACATTAAGCCGCTCCAGGTCTATGCACACAACACAAGCTCTACATCGCTGGTAGTCTCATGGGATGAGCCCGGAGACTTGACTCACGGGATTTTCTGTGGGATTGAGATTTTATATCGCTTGAATGATTCGTCTCACAAAGTCGGCGTCAGGATTGCATCAAGGATACCAGGATATGAGCTAATAGACCTAATGAAGTACACGTTGTACGCCATAAGTGTGAAGCCCTTCACCCTGGAGGGGGAAGGGAAAGAGAGTGACGAGGTTTTGGTTAGAACAGCAGAAGACAGTGAGTAGTGGAAACATGTGGTCTTGTTCAAGTCTCCAATTTGTTTTATAACAACTTGCAATTCGTTAGGCTGAGAACTGGTAGTCTGAAGAAAACTCCAAAAATATAAGGAAAATATAAGCTTTTTACAATTTATGATCACGCTTCACAAGACTACTCACTACTTATTGGTTTTGTGGACATGATATACAATTCTACTGGAACTGTTCATGAATGAAAAATACTACAAATAACAAAATGCAAATAATGTAAAAAAGAAACACTCCTGTCTCTTTCAAAGTCTTATCATCCTACCCACCTATCGCCTTTCGCTAAAATTGCCTCCGTTTTCCAGATTGGTTGGCCACACGTAGGATTATTTGCAATCATATTTTGTACACGTCGTTTATCACGTTACTTGTGCCAAATCTACCGCCGCCAGTAGTTTTAGCGTGGCAATGATCCTGGGACACAGTTTTGTCTAGTGACATCCTCGAGGGCTATCCAGAAAAAAATGCATTCTTTATAATTCCTACTTATTTATTTTTAGTTCCCACGTCTCCTCCATTAAATGTCACCGGCTTTCTTGACGACACTGAAAAACTCATCGTCACTTGGAATCCACTTCCCTTGGATCATCGCCTTGGCATCATTCTAGGTTATCACATCATGTATGAGGCACAGAATAGTGACTACCCTCAGGAAATGAACGTTAGCAGCTTCAATTTATCAGCAACACTAAAAAACGTCCAATGGGGAAGACTCTATGAAATCAAAGTTGCTGCGTTTAACAGCGTAGGAAAAGGACCACCCAGTCCACTTATTGTGCTCCGGTCACCAGATGGCAGTAAGCGAAATTTAATTTAACATACAAGTAGGAACTGTTCATGATTAACAAAGGTCAACATCGCTTCGTTCCCCGCTCCCATCCGTCTTTTTGTATGCAACATCAGACTGATCCAACCCGCTGAGAGAGGCCCGCACATATATGGAATATTACCCTTTCCTAGACAACTGACTCTCCATATTTTTACTTCCTCTCTGAAGCTGTGCTTTTAGTTGATATACCCTGCTATAATAGGAGTAACCCTGGCATGTGTTCGCGTAAGACTGTTTTATCATGGTTCAAATAGATCCTCATTTAGAATCATAATGACATAATGGAGCTCTCATGTGTTCAAACAGCGCGTGCTTAAAGGGACACTATCAAGGGAATGCGTCCACGAGATCCAGTCAAAAAAAAGTACGAAAATCATGGTATTAATTTCACTTGTACACTAAATACTCTTAGAGCCCCAAGATGAAGAGAGTAAGTAAACTTTTGAATTGAAAACAAAATTAATATTCAATCTGCTTAAGCGATTTTGTTAAGACCCAGGGACAAAACTTTAACCTATGTAGGACTTTTTCAATTTGGCATCACTAACATATGCAGGTCTACTCCGTTACAACACTCTTCGAATGACTTCAGTGCACCTTTGTATCTAACTTTTTTTTAAACTTGACCATCCATTAAGATTTGTATCAATGAAACTATGGTAATTAACCTTTTAATTTTTGAAGAAATTCTTATGCTAATACCCCTTGAGAGAGAACAGAAGGTACGAGGCAAAGCATGAAGATTGCGACTGCTCCAATCATCATCAACCGTGAAGTTATTGTAGATCGTTAAGGGACTCGCTCTGTTAACAAACCAAAAGAAAACTACCGTCCACACAACTAAGACACCACAGATCTATTACATAGTTAATAAGAAGACCTCAAGAGGAGTGTGTTTTTATTGACTAGAGTAAAACAAAACAGAAACCGTGTTCGTGCACTAATTTCGTACGATTTGTGTCACCTCAGTGCAAAGGGAACTTCAAAAGAAATCTGCTTTGAAGATAATATCTCGTGAAAAGGAAAACTTTATCATTAAACAAATGAACAAAAAAAAGGCTTGACACTGCTTTGTTCTGTTAAGCCCTCAAGGAGATGACAAGAATATTAGGGGGCTTGAGTACAAATGCACTTAAAGCGCACTTGAAGTGCAAACAATGCAAGCAAGGTCATCGACAACAGGACTTCCCGCTTGTTCACTTGCAAGATCCAGAAAATTGAAAATTTATTGATAAACGTCCTACACTTTCACTGGATAGGTGCACTCTCAAGGAAGGTAGCGGCATTAAATGAGAGTGCACTTCTGCTCTTTGATATGTTGAGGTTATACGATCAGTTAAGTGAAACAAGACTGGCTAACACACAAGTTCGTCTTTAGTGCACCTCAATTAAACTTTAGGTGTACTTGAAATGTCTGGCGTTAACCCGCTTATTGACTTAGTAGGTCACTCTACTAGTATATAACGCTCTCTTGACTTCACCTTGCGTAACAAAAGCAAAAAGATTTTAAATGGTGTTAATATACGTCCTATTGTTCACTTGCTTACACTAGTTCCCAGTCTTCCACCACCAATAGTAGTAGCCCATGGTACAAGCTACTCGAGTGTGATGGTAACGTGGGAAGCTATCCCAGAGAGCCATGCCAATGGCATTATTCAGGGTTATGTCGCGATGCTCGATAACATTGGCAGACGTCTTTATGGATGCGACCGTATAATGAAGATCGAAGGACTGGAAAAATCGAAAGTTTACAAAATCAATGTTGCTGGTTACACCTCCAGAGGACTTGGGAACTACAGCGATGATGTAATAGTACTCACTAACATCGATGGTAGGTCATTGAGCTAGCACAGCCAAGCTTTAGTTATTCGTTTAAACATAGAATTTACGGTTTAAGTGTACCAAAGTCTTATAACTTTGATTATATCATTCTTCACAGGTTGCCAGGCTCTCGGTATGGAAAACTACAACATTTCCAACTCACAAATCAGTGCATCTTCCGAAGCTGGGGCTGGGACCACTCATGCCGCCGGCAACGGTCGATTAAATTTTGACCCAGGAAACATTAACATCGCGGGATCCTGGAGCGCTCACAACAATGACTTTGATCAGCCCTGGCTACAGGTTGATTTCCTCCAAAAAGTTACCTTGACCAAAGTAGCAACTCAAGGCAGACTATTAGATTCAAGGCGTTTCCTTCAGTGGGTGAAAACCTACTCGTTGAATTATAGTCAGGATAGCATTGATTTTGAAGCTTATGAACAGTCTGGAAGCGTGAAGGTAATTTTACTTAAATGTCATAGTTTGGTATAAGCAGTAACACTAGAGTCACGTCCTTGTCACTTGTGTTTTCAATTTCTTATGAACCGGAATCTTGCCAATTTATTACCCTATTTAGTCACTTCTTTAGTCTAAACTACTGAAGAAGAATCTCGCGCAAAATGGCCTGAGTATGGTCACAAGGGCACTCCCCAGAGTATTTCTTTGCCCCGCATGACTTTGTTTGACTTCCAGAGTTAGCAAAACTTCCCTTTTATTTCCTTCGCAGATTTTTCAAGGAAACTGGGATAGTAACACTGTTGTTTACAATGCAATTACTCCACCTATCAAGGCCCGCTACATTCGGATATTACCACGATCTTGGGAAGGTCATGTATCTATGAGAGTGGAGTTTTACACCTGTGAATACGGTAATCATAAGAAACGATATTATTACCAATTCATTGTATAGTCAATTATACAATATGAGGGCTATTTGAATGTCAATTATTATTTATCATTATGCTATAAGTAGATGGCGGTAGAGATCCTCAAAAGACATTGTCCTGGCTTCTACTGCAAAGGAGACGTGTTTGAGGAGGTTTGCAAGAGCAAGAACAGCTTTGCATATATAGAATGGCTAATAAAGTGTAAAATTTGATTTTCGTAAAACAGTGCTCAATACATAAATGTAGAGCGGGGTATATTGTGGGAAGAAAAAAACAAGTAAACTACACTTTCATCCCGACAAGCCTGTTTCGTGACTGCTCACTCATCAGGGGATTTTATTAAAAGAATATTCAAAACCATCTTTATATACTACAAAATTTAAATGTTTCAGTGTCTAGACGTTACATAGCAACGTTTTGCTTCTGTGGCGGCAAGAAGATACAAGTTCAAGGAACCGATTTGTACTCCAGCACTTTAGAGTAACTTAATTAAGATATAGCCCCTTGTATATGCATCAGTTTCACATTACCTTGTAACGCATTTACTATAGCAACCATTCAAATTTTCGCATTTAACTGCCAGCTTTCTGATTTAACAGTCAGTCGTTGAAGTTGCCTGATGAGTGTGGACCAAAAATTATTTCTGGTCCATACGAAACAGAACTGTCGCAATAAAACGATGATTACTCCTGAAGCCTGATCTCTTGTGAAGGTATTGTCAATGCTCCTCATTTAAATGAGTTGAGCGCTCTACGAAATACATTCTGCACAAGAAAAGAAATAATTTTATATATATATATATTTTTATTTTGCAATTATAATTCTAGACTTCAAGCTTGAACCAGTTAATATCACGTCATCTGTTTCAAGTTCCACTAGCGTCGGTCTCCAATGGAAACCACTGGACCCATACAGGTTAGGCGAACCCGTCTTAGAATACCGTGTGGAAATATTCGATTTGCTGAGAGGAGAACGTTTTAACTACACGGTTAATTCATCCATGACAGATGTAGACCTGACCTTTTTGAAACCCTTCACAACTTATAAATTTAAAGTGTTTGGAGTTACAAGCTCATGGGAGGGAAATATCACCGACACAATAGGACTGAAAACACAGGAAGACGGTAGGTAGAGCTTCAGGTAAAAGTAACTCTGACATATTTCCATAATTGACAGCTGATTGTATTTCACAATATTATAAGCACGGCTTCCTTTACATCAATGCAAAATAAAAACTAAAGCGGTTTAGTTTTGTTGAAAATTATTGTACTAGTACACGCAAGCTGTTACGATATATGGGTTATTGCCGGACCAAGCGTGAGGTCAAGATGGCTGGAGATTGGCCAAGTTCTTTTTTTGCGTGTTTATGGACCTCGACTTCGTCTCGGTCCATAACACGCAAAAAAAGAACGAGACTAATATCCAGTCATCTTGACCCAATAAGCTTGGTCAATAAAGGATTTATTATATGAGATAAAACACCAAACATGGTAAATTTTCCTTGCGGGACAAAGCCCGTATCCCGAGCGGGCAAGATAGCTCCATCTGGCCCGCTCGGGTAGCCAATCATAGCGCGAGATTCAGTTCATCTTGCTCGCTCACGAAGCTAGTCATACAATAAATGCCTTTATGAGTGACGCAACAGTGAAAGGTTTGATTTCAAATTGAACAAAAAGTCGAACAGGGCTGTTCAGACCATTTCCTCGTGTCTTCTACCTTTAACAATACGCCATACCGAGTATTCTTTCGCGTCTGTGTCAAAACGAGTCTTCATGTGAAACCAATCATATGAAAATGTGTTCACCCTTCATGTTCATTATCAGGCAAATGAAATGTCATCTTTTTCAGTATGAACTGTTTTGCACGAAGACTCATTTTGAAACTGACAAAGTCACTTGGAAACATTTACGAGTTTCACAAGGTAATTTAGAAATGACCTATTCATTTAATGTCTTGGTCCTCTGGAGAGGATACCATGTCCAAGTAAAGGAACTTAGTTACAATTTAGCACTGCGTTGACTCCAAAATAGAGGATTTCATTTATCTCACCAATAGTGTAGAAAATGGCGCGAATATAAGAGCTAACGTTTTCTGTTATTCTTTATGACAATTGCAGTACTAATTGTGATTATAATTTCAACCCGTGTAGTATATTTGAGAAAATTATGTTATTTACTGAAATTCTTAACTAAGACTTGGAACAAGGAAAATTAATGGCAGCCGTAAATTCTCGGAAATAAAGGTTCAATCTACTTGAGTTCTAATGTTCGTATTAGATTGAAATTTGGTAAGATCTTCAGGAAAGACTTATTGTGTACGAAAATGTCAAAAAGAATTTAAAGTGGTTCCTTGCTGGCTTACTTGCTTGTCCCCTATTTGCTTAGCTTGCATTTATATATTCTCCTTGATAACTAACGCGACCCTTAGGTGAAAGAATTATTCTATTTAATTCTATAATACTTAAACATAGTTTATTATTTTCGTTTTAATACACAGCTCCAAGTGAATCTCCAAAAAATCTCAGTGTTCAACACACTGGCACCTCAGAATTAACATTTCAACTGGAGCCAGTTGATAAATATCATATAAACGGACGTCTCCGAGGGTACAAAGGAAAATATCGAGAAAGCACATCGATAAATGAGCCCTGGAAGACCTTTGTTATCAATGTAACTCAAACCAAGCGGAGGAAAAGAGCCATTGAGGACGAACTAGTTACCTTTAACTTGA
>OMLO01003139.1_pt1 | contig 13623 bp, 8 predicted proteins | sample 1674811 | NCBI WGS metagenome assembly OMLO01 (sample SAMN06265003, study PRJEB25207) | coral metagenome | isolation source: Coral host | place: Mexico:La Bocana,Puerto Morelos, Mexico | collected 2008-11-13
CAGCGGGCGTTTTTTGTTTAAAAGAAAGAGAGCGAAAAAAAGAAATGACGAGATGACGAAATGGCACTACAGTTGGCGCTATGGCCTAATAGCCCGGCTAAATATTACTGACCGTGCCACTCTTACAGACTGCTGCGCCTATCGAGCAGCTGAGCTAGGATCAACTTACTTGCCTAACAATTGATGTAGATTCTTTCAGTTTAGTTTCGTCGGTCATCGCTGCAACCCTTTTCTTTATTTCACGCCGGAGCACTTTCTTTGCCTCGTGAACTGCCATTTGGGCCATAATCAGGCATCTAAAATCGAATAAAAAACTAAAACGTTTCTTTGGCCCCTCAAAGTAAGATTTTTACCAGGCGTTCCATGTACGTGTTGTTGTTCCCAATCTCCCAACGTACAGTAACGCAATCTAACAAACAACCGGAAAACGACACAGCGACCCGTGGTGAAAGGACAAGAAGCACTTGTTTCGAACGGGGAACGTTACGGCCATGGATATTAAACAGCAATGAAAACTGATTTTCATGGACATTAAACAGCTTGTATCATGGAGTGCAACGTTGTCTCAATTTGGGCTTCTTTCGACTGGAATGTAAGTAAACTGAAACGAGGAGATGAAAACAACGAAACATTGTGATCTTTTACTTGATTTAAAAATTCATACATTTCGGCTAAGCTTCTTTAATTTCTTGTTTAATTCAGGACGTGAACATGGGCTTAGTTTCTATGAAATTATTCGAAAAAAATAGCCATTTGGACACGCTATTTGCTTTTGAAAGAACTACCTCTTAACGATAATTTTTTTCCCAGCAACTAATTATGCTTAATTATTATTGACAAAGATTATTTGTCCTAAGATGATTGGTCTATCATCGAAACAAACTCTCTTTGAGTCCTTCCTGTTAATCTTCGTTGTTTGCTGTGTAGAAACGATCCGTGTAGCATTCATGAATTTCAGAATTGTTACAATTTCGCAGATACTGTATAGTGAATCTTTAATCCCAAACCCCAGCTCTCACGTACTCATGGCTTTACATCGTTTTACACGTTTCTTTTCTTTTCAGACAAGTCTGTTTGAAAATAAAACGACAAGGCAATACAAAGAATATAACTTTCTTCCCATTCTTAACTACGTGTCTAAGGTAAATTTATTTTCCGGTCTTATGTTAATATAATGTAGAGGCTTAAATCACCATTATAGCCCTCTACCTGCTACCACCAAGCCTGATCTCCTCAACGGGCACAGAGCACAAGGCATCCAGAGAGTGGCCATTGTAAAGAGGTGACCATTATATGGGGAGGTGGGAAATAAGAAATTTAATCGAAATATGTCAATAAAACAGAAATGAAACAGAAATAGATACCAATGACGGACAGTATGCGTCTAAATGGTTTTTTTTTTCTAAATGGGTTTTTGTCCCCAGCAGGGGGGGGGGCGGTATTCCCATATCTAGGCTATATAGGTATGTGACACTGTGAAGGGTATGGTTTTTAGGTGGTGAGTCTTGGATATAGTAAAGAATTCAGACAGTTTTGGTCTAGAATAGGGTGTGTTATTATTATAATATACTAGAAAACCACCCTCTCTCTCTGCCCTCAAGAGAAAGAGAAAATTTCCAAGTCATGAATTTACACAGCCTGTGTAGTACTTTTGTACTTTCCAAGGCTAAGCTTTTCTGGTGAGAAGTGAAAAATAAAAATAAGTGCAAAGATAAAAAAAAGATGGAGGGATGAAGATAAAAACCTCTGCTTCTCACTCGTACTTTTGTGACAGATATTTTTTTAATTGCTTGATGGAAACTACATGAGATTGTGATGTGAAAATCGAAAAAAAAAATTAACCAGGTTTTAGCCATCTGAAAAAGTGAAATTTTACTTCTGGTTAGGTCAGAAACTGTGTGTGTGTGTGGGGGTGGGGTGAAGACCCAGGACTAGTCAGGCTAAGACATCAAAACAAGAAGGTAGGCAATCAACTGGAGTTCCAATTTGGGTTCAAAGTAATTTATTGTAAATATTTACGAAAGATATTTAGACCATTACTGTTTTGATGTCACAGCCTGACTTGTCCCAGGTCCAACTCCCAGTGGTTAGTGACCCAAGCGGATGGTAAATTTCACATTTTCAGATGGCTAAAATTCAGTGAAATAATGATACCAGAGTTTTTTCACTTTCCACACCATGATTTCATGTTGATTACATCAAGCAAATAAACAAATATCAGTAATACACTTGCAATATAACTGTGTATGAAATGTTTAAAAATTAACGTTTGTCATTTTTTTATTTTTTTCAGTTCTATTCTTTGGACAAAGTATGGCCTCTTAACAGATGATATTCCCATATACACAGTTGGAATACTAGGAATTGTATTACAGTCTTCATATCTTCTATTTTATTATGTAAATACCAGAGATAAGGCAAGTAATTCCCATGGGTTTTTACTTTAATCTGTCCTGACATCATTACCCAAGAACCCTTCCAAACAAAAGATCAAATACACTACAAAAAACATGGCTTTCAGATGTTTGTACAATAGTGGCAGCATAGTTACTGGTAAAAAATAATTAAATGATATTACATCTTATTCCATGGGCAAAATAATCTAACTTTGTAAATGTCTCCAAGTCATGAAACACAAACCCAAAAATCCCTGACTAGCCCCTCCCATACAGGTCCTTGAATCAACTGCTTAAAATTGTCCTTTTTTCACAGAGGCACCTTACACGGAGGTTGACACTATCTTTTCTGGGAGTATGTTCATTGTTGACTTATATTAAGTATTATGCTGGTGATTATGATACTGCTGTCTTCCATCTTGGATTTGTTGCTAGTGGATTTACGATAGCAGTTTATGGATCACCCCTTGTAACTGTGGTAAGATTACATTACTGTACATGTTCATTGTAACATTTGTTCTCTGATTAGTCATAATTGCTTGAGACTACAGTGAAATATTTTCAACAAATTTATTTAGTCATATTGTTGGAAAGGAAGAAGAAATAGTGGAGAATGTTTGCCTTCTCTCCTTCCACTGCCCAGACCTGGTGTCACATGTGGTTGAATTGATTGTTGGTTTCCTCTCCAGTCCCTCCTCTTCCATAAACGGACTTGCAAAATTGAATTTGACCTGGAAAACAATAGGTGAATAGCCACTCTATGGTTGCCCTCCCCCATGGGGGAAAAGAACAGGGGCGCCCTTCATGAAAACAGGTTTGGTGCCCCTACAGGTGTTCGGGTATGAAGGGTCCACAGAGGGGGCTTCCGCAGTACCTTTTAGGGTACTGAGTTGAAAAAGGTTAATGTGTTGCTTTTGAATTGGTACCTCTTAAGGGTGGAAAAAGGCACAAGCGATGCCCACAAACAGGACCATAGTAGCTCTTAGGGGATCTTTTTAATATTTCTGATGAGCACCCCCATCCATTTTATATGGAAGTCCCCCATTCCTAGTTTCTGTAGCATGAAGCGACTAGGAATATTTCTACTCCCCCCTGGATGGGATGCTAGTCCATCACAGGATTACCCCCAGCATTAAAATTGCCGGTACCCATTGATACACCTGGATGGAGAGAGGCACTGTGAGAGTTAAGTGTCTTGCCCATGAACACAACACAATGTCCCCAGCCAGGGGTCGAAACCAGACTGCTCAATTTGGAGTTAAGTGCACTAACCATATTGGGCCACTTGATGTTTTCAGGGGTTGTCTCTCTAGGGTCTCAAGGACTCAAAGGGCCCCCCTCACCCACTTCTGAACATCTCTGGATCTGCTTCTTGTTACAGGAATCAAACTAAATATGAGGTTACTAAACAAAGCAACTATGAAATGTTTTAAGGACTCTCCAAACTAAACAAAGCCATGTAGAGATAATTATTTTGGTTTTATCAACTGGGTTGATGTGAATTGGCCACCATAGAGAGATTCAAAAGCTGATATTTCGAGCACTAGCGTAAACATTAGTGTGAACATTTTGTGACGCTGAGAAAGACAACAAAGATGCATCTAGACCGGTCATGAGACACTTTAATCTCTCCAATCATTCTAAGCAACACATGGCGGCCTTTCCCTACATCAAGGAAACACGGAAAGTTGCAAAACTCTAGAACATTCAGCACTCATTCTGTTGTTTTTCACAATTACCATGCAGCAACCAATAGCATAGCTCCATATTTCTGTATATAAACCACACACAACCCACAATTACTTGATCCACTCTAAAAAAGAGCTAATGCTTGAAACGTCAGGTTTTGAATCTCTTCACAGTGGCCAATTCTCATTATCAACCCAGTTCAATGGTAATACTCTGCACCGACGTAGCACTACAGTTTCTTTAGAAACTTACCCCTTTAAAGCCATGTTAAGTCCAAATATAACATGTCACCAAGTAAGAGTATTCTTCTCTTTTCCTGGTTTGTTTAGGCATAAAATAAAATCCAACATTGGAGTTCTTTTGTTTTTGCAGACAAATGTGATAAGATACAAGAGTACAGAATTTATGACATTTTCCATGTGTGTGGCAACCTTTGTTGTTTCTCTTCTGTGGACAATATATGGACAACTAGTCCAAGATAATTTCATTTTGGTGAGTGGAGCCTTTTGAAACTCACAGATCATGTCTAAGTACTTAGAAGTGGAATGTTCAGGGAAATGGTGGTTAAAGTCAAGTTAATTAAGTAACCATGTACCAGCTTCCCAGTAATAAGCTAAAGCACCTGTACAGCGATTTACAGTTGCTGCATCTTTAACAAAGGCTACTTCAGTTCAACGTTGCTTTTAATATGATATAGCACCCCCTGGAGCTTCAGCAGGTATTCTGTTGTAAATCTCCAGCAATAATGTTGGTAGTTTTCAAAAAATAGCTCTGATTGGACTGAAAAAAAGTTGTTTTGGTCTCCTGAGAAATTGCAAACTTGAAATTATAGGTAAGAATATTGCAAAAAGTATATTTATCAGAGACATTGCTCATTTTTTAAACAAAAATTCAAGTAGTGCTAAGAATTTACAAGTTCAGGTTAGTTCCTTACAAAGTTGTTCATCTGAAATTTTAATGAAATCATCTCCGACTTATGGAACATGTATTGAGGAGAAAATCCTCTGATTGGATGTGTTTTTGTTCCTTTCCAGGTTCCCAATGGAATTGGTGTAATGCTAGGATCAGTACAACTGCTTCTTTTTGTGTTTTATCCAAGCACTTCACAAAGAACAATAACATATAACATGAGATCACAACCTGCCAAACCGGTTTAGAACAGCGTAAGCTTTACGATATTTCAAGAAGAACAAGACTGACACACTTAAAATTGTGTTCTTTCAAGAAAATATCCATAGCCTCCCCACAGAAGGTGCATTTTAATCCACCTTCCCCCAAGACTGGCTTCAATCTTTCCAATAAAATGTTCGACTTTTGATACCTCTAACCCTTGGAATTTCCATTGATAGTAAAAATTATAACAGAAGATGACATTCTTTTAAATTAAATGCAAATTATATGATCAATTTATAACATGATTACTTTATTAACAAAATTGTTGCTGACAAGGTTGTTAATAAACTTCATAATAAATTACTTGGTATGTAACAGTCTTTGTAAACTAGTTATTTCGAAGAACTCAAACCTTAGAAAAAAGACAACAAAACAAATATTGATAGTGAGTTCAGCTATTTTTGTTAATTGCCAAATTATTTTATAATGGCAATGGAGGCAAAGCCATACAGTTATGTTCACATTTATATTACATATTATACAATCTGCAAGACAGCCAGATTCAGTTGCTGGGGGCCTGAGGTACTGGCACAACAATGGGCTGTGCTACTTGGCCCCCACCAGATTGGGGCATGACTATAACAATAGGCTGTTGTGCTTGAACTTGAGTTTGAAGCTGATTTTGACTGAGCTGCTGTGGCATTAGTATTACAACTTGCTGTTGTCCCTGTCCCTGCCCCTGGCCATCTGGGTAACCTTGCTGTGGTATCTGAACTGTTACTGTCTGTGGACTGGCACTAGCTCCTGTAACCACTCCTTGACTTGCTGGGGTCTGGGTTTGAGTAGCCTGAATTTGAGCCTCAGTTCCTACAGTTCCTGGTTGGACTGAGGGGACTTGGACTACCACTGGTTTTGTTGGTGCCTCAAACTTTGTCCTCTGATTTTGTGGCAGCTGTGAGAGACCCTCCTTGCTTATGGGCTGGATGGAGTGGTTGACACGCATGTGCTCATAAACTCCTGACTTCCTGATACAGATTGCACCACAAATGCAACAGTGGTAATGTGAATTGAGGACTTTGGTTCCACTTGGACGAGAACAACCAAGCTTGCATCGTAGCATTTGATAACCTACAACAGGTTAATAAAAAAAATCATTTTAACAGACCCTTTATGTATGTTTAAGTTAAGATTTTGTAAAGCCAAGTTTATGAAGCGAAACCAAACCAGATGATCAGGTATCAGGAATTAAACAGGCCTTCATTCTTTTTCATCTCCAGGCTGCTAGCAGTCTGTTTTTCTCCCAAAATTTGGCAGGGGTAATGAGGTGAGACACTTGAGTCTAAGGGGGAATTGGATGAGGTATGGATGGGGTGCACTTTCTTCTGTAATTGGCCATACCACCCTTGACTTGCTTTCTTCCCTACTTGGCCAAGGCCATACTGTCCTTTTGCATCTACAATGGCAAAACACTTTTCTAATTGACCCTTAGAGGAAAAAAAACAGCTGCCATAATTATTACAAAGAATATTATTTGGATTTTGGGCTTGGAAATAAAAGGTTAACTGCAATTCTTACCTTGATATCTGACAATGAGGTCTTGTGCATGAATCTTTTTAAAGTGCTCTCTTATCCTGCCTGGTTTGTTGGGCAAACAGGTGCAGAGTGGACAGTGATACAACCTGCAATCACAGAAAGTGTTCTTACATCTGCGAACATCCAAACTGTTCTTCTCATTTAGAACAGATGGATGGCAAAAGCAGCTGGTAGCTGGAGACAAATTGTTCAGCAGAACCTTGAAAACATGATCATCTCCTTTTGGTTCAGCTGATGCATCAACCAGCAGTAGAGAATCCTGTCGTGGAGACTTGGCTTTTTGTTCATTTTGTGAGCTACCACTCTCATTCACAAACAGTGGTTTGCTCAATGGATTTATCATTAGAAGTTTGGAAGAGCCTTGATCAGCCACAGACTGTGAACTTGAAGTGTTTGGAGTTGAAGTAATTAACTGGGTTGCTGCTGCATTTATCTCTTCCGTTTGGCTTGTAAGAATATCTGAAGGTGCGGCAACTTGAGTGATTTGGAGATTGCTTTGTTCCATGCCAGATACTTGTCTTATGTTTGTATCAGGATGCTGTACTGTTGTGCTATTCTCATCAGAAATCTGGAGATCAGTTACTTGCAGACATGGTTCAAACTCCATTGCTTCATCTGGAGCCTGTTTGGTCAGGCCAGGCTCTGCCTGTTCCATGTCAATATCAGTAGATTGGTCTGCTACATATGACGGCATGTCTGTGTTCACCTCATTGATATTATGAAGATTACTCTGTGAGGAGTCAGTTGATATTGAAGTATCTTGGGTATTTTCACCACCTAGGAAAATATTACAGCCACTAGTGTTAAACCTCCAACATTGGACAAGGCCAACATAGTTCATAGGTTTTAGTCCTTATTCCAATGAGGAGGGTACAAGGGGAAAACATTGACTTACAGCTGTACTCTCTTGCCCTTGAGCAGGCAGCCATTATTCCTGAAGCAATTACTCTACATGCAGTTGCTTTGCATTGCACTGCTTCAAGTCAGTGTTTAAGAGTCTTTGGAAGGCAATGATGCAAAGTAATAAAAGCAAGCCAAAGAAGAATAAACTGTAATGTAACAGAATATAAGAATGTAATAGTGTAAAGCTGCTACACTGTACGCAAAGCTTTGCTCTGTACTTTATATAACTGAAAGCACACCTTGGTTCAACATGGCTTCTACTTGTTTGACTGTCAGCTCCTGTGAGAGTTGTTGTTGTTCAGTATCAAGACTGGACGAGACTGACGTTAACACCTGAAGACCTGTGCTTAAGTCAGCAGCAGTGGTCACTACAGTAGTAACATCGGACTCATCAACAGGCTGTGCAAGCTGCAATGTTTCTGTCTGCTCATCCAGTGGAACCACAGTCAGGGTTTCACTGTCCTGAATGGACTGTACAAACACAACCTAAAATGGACAGATAAATAAACAAAGTCACTATTCTGGTGGGAACAAAATGTGGTATGTGATGCTCCAAAGGTTTCTTTCCTTGATGAAGTGCAGGTATCCCTTAATTCAAATTTCTGTTTCATTTACTGTACTTGGTGTGTGTTTTGTTTCAAATAATTTCAATTTTCTAAGTGATGTGCTGTTTGAGGAGGGGGCTCTTGAACAAAGCAGGGAAGGAGGGAGTATATTTAAGAAAATACTGGGAAATGTTACCTGGGTGCCATCAGACAACGCTACCACATTATCTTGGTCTGAGCCATCCAACGTGGCAATTTGTGACGTGTCTAGGGTAGTGTCATTATCATCATCCTCATCCATTTCAGAATCCTCTAAAGGCCCTTCTTCTGCTTCATCTTTTGCATCTAACATCTCATCAATTTCACGCATGCTTCCAACTGAATGGGCTTGCAGATGGCAGTAAAGGTGAACCTTCCTGACAAGAACCCTTCCACATAGACAACAGTGATAGTGGGAGTTGTCAGTTATGCGTCCATTTGCTTTTGTGCACCTCAACTTACAGCGTAGCATTTGGTAACCTAACAAAGTTATCACCGTATATCCCAGTTAACATAAAAAACACAATTATATTTTGTTAATCTGTCTAGAAAAACCTTGTCATTTGAATCTCCATCTGGAGGAATGTCTGCACATACTAAATGAATGTGTCTGCTCATTAGTCGGAAGAATTCTTACTCATTTGATATTGACTGGTGGATGGGGCAGATACAGGATTTTAGGGAAGGGGGTTCAAGATATGGACTGCTGTAAGGAAGTCCCCTGTTCGGCAGTCCCCTGTAGGGGGAGGGGGGTAGGAAAATTTCTAAAATTGAGATCTTTGAAAATGGGATTAACAGCATTTTGAGGCCAAGTCAGTGTGTTTTAATGTCTCATATTTTTTAATTCAGGGGGTTTGAATACTTCCTTTGCATTAGGATTTTGTTTACTACACAAATCAAGGCCACACACATTTTCAGAAGGGTCTTCACCAATTTAAGCAGATTTTGCTCATTTACTGGGATTTCCCTAATTGGGGGTTGTTTAATTTCAGGAAATGTCCAACAGCTAAATTAAACTGCACAAACATTAGTCACACCTTCATGTTGCACAATCTGCTTGCCAGAATGCATCTTCTCAAAGTGCCTCCTCATGCGACCAGGTTTCTGCGGTTTGTTATTGCATAAGGGACAATGGTACCTCTTGTTGGTCTTGGTACAGAAATGCTCACAGCCTGGATCTGTGCATTTGAAGATGTCCAGGTTCTGGTCATTTCCCAGCACTGAGATGTGTACAGTGTGGTCTGGGTTATTACTACCAGCATCTTCTACTTCTGTGTCCCTTTTGAGAAACAAGGTAGAAAGAAGTTTATGTTTAAAAGCTGAAGCTGGTAAAGTTCTCTGAAGTAACAGAAGGTAACAAAAGTCTTTCGACATGTGAGAGCACATGAGTGATTATGCCCAACTCTCACTGGTTTCTGTGATGTGGAACAACCACCTCTCTACAACAGACAGGACTTTTCATTCAAACTATGGGCAGATCTGTACACCTTACTCATCTAAACCTTCCCATAATGAGCACAATGGTCAGTTAATGGACCTTCTTAGTAATATGGCTGCTTTTTGTATTTTATTGTTTGAAATAGCTATTATGGGATTCTCAGGGAGGCAAATCAGTAGTATTTGCCCCCTTAGCATCCCATAAAAGCTATTTCAAACATTTCAAATGGCTACTGCATTGCCAAAAAACTTTCTTAAGCCCTAGGGGGAACATGTCATCATGTCATCCTACAAATTTACCAGTACAGAAAGTTTTCACAGGCTTGGAGGAAAATGATACCAGCAAGCAAAAACTGCAAGCAAAACAGCCTTTGTGAAAGACTCCAAGCAAACAATTGTGCGCAAAGATCACAAGGAGCCTTTGCTCAAGGGTTGGGACTGCCCAAGTTGTGTGAGACAAAAAAACAATTCAACCAGCATTGACATGAGGTTAACTTTGCCCAAATTGCATTCAGCCCCATCTATTTTATGCTCGGATCTTGTGTTCATACTGATATTTGAAATAAAATTAGATAGAATCCCAACAAAAATATACCCAAGGTCATGTAATCGTTGACAAAAAATGGAATTTGTCTTGCACTATAATGCAAAGATCTCAACCAATTCAAAGCAAGAAAAAAATGAGAAAAACAAGCTGTGTACTTTATTATGTTTCCAAAAAGTTAAACAATAAGATACATCAATGTACATGCCTTGGCTGATTAAAGAAATCTTTTTTTTAATAAAAGAATCAATGAACCTATTACATTGTATTTTCTACATTTCATATTATACTAAGAACTGAGAAAAGAAAGATAAGAGGGAAAAACAAATTGGATCTATCATTTATCACCAAAAGTAAACTTAAACTAAATTTTAACCACCACAAAATGAAAAACGGAAATTCACAACTATTAACAACAACAATATTGTGAAAGGTGAATCGAAGAAAAATGTCAAAATTATTTTGAACATGTTTTATTGTGAACAAATTTGGCAGCTAATCAAACTGAACTCCTTTAGCTGGTTTTAATCTGTTGAAAGAAAAAAAAACCTAATTCAGTCTGTTTTCTCTTCAGGAACAGTGTCCAGGTACAAAATTGTAATGTCTTGGAATCTCACTTCCAAACATTCTTTCCAGAATGATATATATTTTAATTAACACAATAATCAGGTAGTTTCACTTCTTTTTCAACATCACTGTCATTTATATTTTATATGTACTTCAGCCTTCACTCATGAGAATGGTTTTATAGTTGATATGTTTATCTTCTTTTTTCCATTTAAGGTTGACTGTTTTACTTTTTCGACTTTTTAACTTTTTCACTTAATGCATATCTCCTGACTTGTCAAAAAAAATTTTTTTTGAGTACATTCTGCTTCTGCTGACACATGACAATAGCCCTTTTCACGGTTAGTTTTTCACATTTGCATTACAGTGTAATCCAATGTGTGTGCGAGGTGTTTTCAGGCTATTTTGTAGTTTTATCCCAAAATTGTCTGGCATGCACATTGGATTACATTGTAATGCAAATGAAAAAAACTAACTGTGAAAAGGGCTATTAGGTGACAGTTATTATAATAGCTCTGTAATATGCATGTATTAAACATAATACAGTTACTGTTAGTAGTTATTCTATTGGCTGTTTTAACGTTATCAAATCATTCACTTAATGGACCAATATTATTCAGAAGTTGAAAACTTGTGGAAACTAAGCGGCAACCTGACAGACTAGTGATAAATTCTAAATACCTCAGAGCCTTTTAAAAGCCTTTGTCAAAATTTGTATAGAATGGGAAAAAGAAAAACCACAGGATACTGTACATGTAAGAACTGGTATATTCAGATCAGACGTAACATGATTGTACTATAATTATGTCTTTAGTTCACATTCTCGTGTGGCCGCCTCAACATTATGTTGTGTTACTTGTCATACAGTAATAGAAAACAGAATCACACTGCCTTCAACACTCAAAGAAAATGCAGAATTGTTTAAGATGATAGCTTGCAAAATGCAGCTTACACTGTAACAGTATCAGAGAAAAAATGGTAAACCTTTTAAGATTAAGTCCTAGGCAGCAAGAGATTTGGGATAAGTTGAAAATATGCTGCACAAGAGAAAAAAACACTGTCAAGTGTACTTACTTTCTGCTGCCGGGGTTAATGAGGCTATGACCTTGCTTTCTCTTTACAGGAGGAGCCTGGGCTGTCTTCTTTGGAGGAATATCTAAGTGGTTCCAATCCGAAACATAAAATGGTTCATGTTACAATAGACATATAAAGACTCTTTAATTTCCATAATAGTGAGAACTCTTTATGCAAAGAAATGCTTGAATTCTCACCAAATATTGATGACCCAGTTGCACCTCCATCCTACAAAAAAAAAATAAAGTTTACTCAGCCTCATGCAATAATTCTTATTTACAATAACGACATGATGAGTTCAGCAAATATACCGTACCTTTTGACTCTTAAGTCTTTCTAAGGAATCTGATGACACTGTAGAGAACATTAAGAATACAGTGATTAAAAAGTCTACAAAAATGAATTACAATTATAACTAAACCAGTGAACAGAAAGGGCCCTGACATGAGCAGGCTTGAGAAGCTCTTTTTAATCAATCCAGTTCCAGAAACATTTCTGCTCCACTACACAGTAAATAATGTGAATAAAACCATTGGGTTTAATTTAGTTTGGTGGTTCTGGCCAAGTACAGGGAACTACTGGCAGGTATAACAAACTGTTACACTACAGCCTGTCAGGGCAGCACACATCAGTCTTTAATAATAACACTTGACTTACCTTTCAGTTGCTCGGTGAGCTCAGAGACTCTGTCAGCTAATCGGAACAAGATTATCTGCAGTTCAGTTTTCTTCTCGCTTGCTTTTGCCTCGTAGAGGTCATAACACAGAGATGATATTCCTATTCCAATTGTTACTGTTATTTTGTTTGCTAATTGTGCCAGAGAAATGGAGCCACTTTCAAACTCTGACCTGGTATAAAAAGAGAAGACTGTATGAAGATCAACTTATTGGAAAAATTATTTTGGTTTCTGTTCAAGATGCCACTGATGTAAGCCTTGTAGTGTTTGTGAATGCTCTACCCTCCCCACCCCCCTATCTTATATATCAGAGCATGCATGCTGGACATTGAGGATTAAAAAATGCGTTCGATCCTTGCAATGGTGTGTTTGTGAATACGCTACAAGCTTGTAGACAAGTGCAGAGGAAATGTATCAAGTTTTTTTAAAATTTATACTTCAAAATTAGAGAGAAACATGTACAAAAGACAAAAATGATGGCTATAGACAGCCTTACCTGAATCTTGCAAAATATAGTTCATATTTGTCAACTTCTGCCAGTTCTTTCTGTATAAATATATGAACAAAAACAACATGAAATAAACTTTAGATACATGTAGAATAAACAAGTCTCAACCTGTTGTCACAGGAACCAGAAGAGAAGATGGGACATAGTGAAAACAAGCTAGGTAAAAACATTTTGGTCCTTCTGTTTTTCAGCAATAAGGAGAGGTGAAGCCTGCAGTGCACATCTATTTTAGTGGAAGGCCAGTTTTTCTTTGTGAAATGTTTGGCCATGATCTTGAAATTTTTGAAGCAGAGGAAGGTTGGGGAATGAGAGAAAATTTTTACCAAGGATGGGTTAGAAGAATCTGGGGTCAGGGTGGGTAGGGAGGGGAAAGAAAAATAGTCTTTTCTCTTGCCCCACCCTGTCCCTGCCCAGCTTACATTGTAAATCAAACATAACAACTTGGTTAATGACTGCAGGCTAGGAGTAGAGTGGGCTGACCTTCCCCCAAGATAAGTATGATGTGCAATTCCATCATTATTCTTGGCTTGCACTGTCAT
>OMLO01003140.1_pt1 | contig 13619 bp, 6 predicted proteins | sample 1674811 | NCBI WGS metagenome assembly OMLO01 (sample SAMN06265003, study PRJEB25207) | coral metagenome | isolation source: Coral host | place: Mexico:La Bocana,Puerto Morelos, Mexico | collected 2008-11-13
GGTTATGACGTCAATCCTGTATCTGTCCTTTAATAGATCTTCGGCAAGAACCAATCAAAATGCGAGAATAACTTGGGATATTGTATAATAGTTTTTCGACACTCAGATGAAAATCGCTCTAGACAAACATTTAATTATTAAATAACTCAGTAGAAAGTCTTCCTGTATGACTGCTATGTATGAAATAATCTTTTTTTAAAAAAAAATTTACACTTTTTTGAAATTTGTACTTAAGTTCATCTGGGCACTGAAGTGGATTGATACTTATTATACTATTAAATACTGCATTATTAAATACGCCTAATACGATAATTGCCTGGTACGCGTTTTCTCTCTCTGAAAAGTTTGCGTTTCAAAGCAAGGGGAAAAATATCTGTAATATGCCCGAAGTTTACCAAGTTTGCCGTCTCATTCAAATTAGTGATCAAATTTAATGATCTTATGCGTACCTAACCAACTAAGAGAACTTAAATAGGCAAAGCAAAGCAATGGAGCTCAGGTAAGTATTTGGTATAACAGCTTCAATACTTTTAGAACTGAATTTCATGACATTTTCTAGGCTTTTGAACAGTCAGTGCCACAAACTTACTAAAGTAAAGATGAAGAAACATAGCACAAAGTTTTTTTTTTTCATTTTTACATTATTATTTTTATTTGCTACTCTCTTCCTCCCCTGCGGGAGAAAAAAGAAATAATTAAAACAAAAAAAAGAAATCTCTGCGAGTTTGTTGATTGTGCGGTTGCTCCCTAGTTAAAAAATATGAAATTTACAAACATAAATAAAATAAATAAATAAATATATAAATAAATAAATAAATAAATAAATAAACGCTGTTAAATAGATATATTCCTGAGAGTTAACAGAAAGTCAGGGAATCAACGTAAATCTGAAAAATCCACAATTGATTCTGAAAATTTAACATATTCCTATCTTTTGGTTTGTTGAATACAAAATGTATTGAATTATACAATATAAGTGTAGTGCGTGATAGGTTTCTAGTATTTATAAGGAACCCCAAGACTGGGAAAGTAAGATTGTACTTTGTAAAGAAATAGTAATAGTAACTTTTTTGGAGAACAATGGCTGCCCAAAGTTTGTAGTTTCCAGGCTTTTCTGGTAATTTCTGTGAGGAAAATAACCGAGGGTTGAGCTCACAAAATATCAGATTCAATTCAATTTTATTTATATAACCATGTCTTTGATGACAACAACTTAATTGTACACCCTAAGTTAACAGATTATATCAATTGGGGATTACTGAAAAGGAACTGGGACACAAGCCATAGTTTCTCTTTCCAAATCATCACGGTGAATTTACATCTCACAGAAAATTTTGGCAATACGTATTTTACGTTTATGAATTAGGTAACTGATAACAGGAAAGCAACTGTTACGAGAAGCGTACGCTGAATTCATTTCCGTAAAGGAAAAACAATTTTAAATAAGTTATTTTCCGTTGGTTAATAATACTGCAATAGCATTGTCTGAAAACACTTGAATTGAGAAAACTCCAAATGCCGGTCGTCTTGATTTTCTGTTTTTCGTCCTTTCGTCTCATTTCCTTTCTATCATCTGCTTCTTTTAGCATTCCCGTGCTTTTAAATATATGTCTGATCCGCTGCCAATAACAGTTGATTTCTCTTATATCAAATCTAATTAATTTATTTTCATGACAGCTTACGCAGAAATGAGCACAGTTTATCGTTAATTCGGTATTTTCATCCCGAAAATTACGAGAAATGCTGAAGAGAGCTTGATGGCTAAGTTCCCCGCTTGGTCCAAAGGAGACAAAGACAATCTGCGTTAAACGCAGTTTTAACACGCAGAAAAGTTTCTATTATCGTTTCTCGGAGAAAAGCAGGACTTTAAAAATAAATGTGTCAATAGATACAAACCTTTGATTGCCGCGGATTTGCAGATCTTCTCGGTCTTGGCCCTGTTCTTGAAAGTGCGTTGCTTTAGATTCAGATACAATTTATGGATTATTTCAGACGCCTGTAATACTGTGTATACATTATTTAACAGGATACCGCGGTTAGAAAACATATAACAAAGGCAAAATAAGTCTTTCTGCGATAAAAGACTTTGGCCAATTACGACATGTTATCCCATGGTTAATTGTTTCGCTGGCTATTAAGGGTTTCAGTTCAAACAAATAAGCTAATGGCTACTTATCATTACAAAATCGCTTAAGATCCACTCATGTTTAATTTGATTGCTAAGTAGGGTGCTTTGTCGATAAAACAACAAGGAATTAGTTCTGGTAAATTCTCGATGTGGACCGTGTTTATGTTGTCGTGTAGAGTGAACAGTTACTAAAGTATTTATAACGAACTGCCTAGAAAAATAAGTTTCAAGGTGTTTACGAAGTGGATTTGACGTTATTTCTGATTGAAACAGACCTGGTAGGCTGTTCGGTTTAAACTAAAGCGCTCTTTCTAAACATTTGTTGCGACCGCGTAACATATCTGCGGCCTACTTTTCGCTAAAACGATATAACTTGACTGGGAGTCCCTTACATAGTTAGTTGACTTCTGTGAAACTGTTATCACTACGTCTTTGCAAAATAAACTCTTTGCGACAGACGTGCAGATTTGATAAAGTCTCATTTCGAATGGTAACAATTCCTTAATTTCTCTTTGTTTTAATCCGTTTCCAACAAACCAATGTTAGTGATATGCATATGTTCATATGATGTGCTACAATTTTTCTTTTCTGTCTCGGTATCAATACGAACAGATTTGTATTTAAAGAGATTCGTGATTCACCGCAATTGTACACTCTGCTAATGTTTCCTTATCATGTCGGTCAATGCTATCACAAGCCGGCAACGCATCTTTAATTCAAATGGGATCTTGTGGCTGCACATGAGCAGAGATATCTTTTATCTATAGTTTATCAATTAAAACAGATATTGATGACAAAAACTTGGTATGTTACTGGATACAGTCGAATCTTTTGGCAAAACGTTCACTGATAAATTATTTGTTTGCTTCGATCTGTCGTAGCTGAAGAATGATAAAGGTTACCTCCGTGCCTTTGTTTTAATTTGAGCGAATAAATAAAAAGAAAACATTGTAATGGCGACAGAAACACTGTGTGATGACGTCATAGCAGCTTGCGCACCCCCGCCAAGGTCAGTTTCGAATTCACTTTACGTTCAAAATATAGAAAAAATAAATAAACCATTTTTTCTCGTCTCCGAAGCTAATGAATAAGTATGATTCAACAAATAATTTATAGATCTTTTCATTTATTTATAGTTCAATGATCATATTCCTTCAAACTGTAGTGATTACTCCAAAAATGGGGATATACACAACTACTATACGCAATCAGCTTCAATACGTTTTTTCTTATTAATGTAAACCTAATGGAAGGTTTCAAGAATGCCTATTCACTCACAGAGGACTAATAATGAAAAATAGTCCTGTGTATTTTAAGTTGAAACACAGAACATTGTATAGCTTGGCAGAGGGTTTAAGAAACAAATTTCTACAAGATAACTAGACTGGTAAATATATGTTAAAACATCTGGATTTCAACTAAAGACCATATCGTGCTTAAGTTCGCCAGCACTTAACATTGCATTTGATATATTGTTAGGTCTTTTGACGTAGGATCCTCTTTGTAAAGCCCAGTAGGAGCTTGATAAGACCTCCTGTCCTCGTCTAAACATTAATGTAAACAGTCTATGTGTACTGTAATGGGTGCAATAAATTAAATTTGAACTATGAAGGACCACGAAAGCAAAAAAATTAATTTATTTTTTTGTAGCGCATGGTGGTAAGTACGACAATATTTAATAATCTATATATGTTTCTACCATTTTTTTTAACCAGTGCAACGAGACAAAAACTTAATGATTTTGCGTTTGTATTAACGATGTAAAATACCTTCCTATCAGTGTTATTTGGTCTATCTCAGGTCAATATTTGAAAAAGAATGTGTTCTGAACAGTGCAATCTATGCATGCTAACTTAGCTTCTCTTAGAAGTTAAAATTGCAAAACTAAGCTCTGAAAAGTTATTGTCTTAGCCAAAATTAAGTGGATGCTGGCTTGGTGAGGCAATCCGGAGCGGGGATATTGAACTTTTAAATTCTTTTTTGACTCGTCGTTAATCCTACACAGTTGTTCACAAATAAGACATAGGGGTAGAATTAGAATATTTACAATTCATGCCAAAGTGGCCCGCATTCACTCGATTTTAGTTACAGAAACAGCTGCAAAAAATTACCAACAGTACATAATATGTTGTCGATATTTTTAAAATTCTGGTATACGTTCGTAACTTTTTCGATAGGTTTCTGTGCTAATTAAGAAACGTTAAGACTAATAGAAACAGTCTTTCTCGTTTAGTTTTGTTGACAATTCATTGATCTTTACCTGGACATTTCTCGTTTCACATGAAATGGCCTACAAGCAATCTTTTTCTGTTTTGTCCTCAATAGCAGATGGATCATTTTGCCCAAAATCGAGACTCACTTGTTCAAGAACTTTCATGGATTTTCGACAATCTTAAATAAAACTCAAATTTGTATTCTTTTACTTAACATCGGCGAATCCAGAATTTTTGTTAATTTATATTTGGAATAATTATAGGCGTTGTCAACAAACTGTTTGACATTTTTAGATTTTTCGGTTCAACGGCAAAAATAAATCCCGTGAAAGATTACCTTACAAATAACTAGAATGTTATCGATCTATATACAGAATTAAAAAGTTTACCTTTCTTTTCTGAGAGGATTCTACGCAAAGATCAACAAATTATTTGAAGCTAATAGAGACGATCGCCTGGTCTGTTTGCTCTAGGCCAGTCTACTGCAACATCATTTGGTAACACACTGCTTTGCTTTTAACCTAAACATCGTTTAGCAGGGTGCTTTCTAAACCATATGGGATTTTACCAAAAATGGATCTTGTAAATCTAATAAATTAGCTTTAAATGTAGCTTACGTATACACCAGAAACCAATTCACCTAACAGCTGTAAACATATGAAAGACTCTGTTTTTTTGTTCGCGTCTAAAACGGTAAGAAGTTGAAATATCCAATAAAAAAGCACTTTTATTGTAATTTTTTATGACTTTTAATATCTGCTAGTCAGAAAACAATAAAATTTGAAGTTTAAAATTGAGTGTTTTGGCACCGCAAAACCAATACAGACATTTCTTCTAGGATTTAATATTGGATCTTTTTGAAAAGACTCCAGCAGGGTTTAAGAAAGGAAATTTCAGTGGGTGGTGGAATTAACGCCCCATCGGACAAGATTAATGAGGTAGCTATTTCTTTTTTTCCGCAAATATCCTTTTTAATAGATACGTGTTTGCTCACTGTGTTACTTTTGTCAGACTGGGATCAAAAACTAATATAAAACGCCTTTGTGGACTTCACAGGCTCGTTCTATAATACTCGTGTCACGACGTAAGTTAACGCCATACGATCATCCTTTGTCTATGAGATTTCGTTCTAATCATGAAGAAGCTTCCAGTAAAACCTTCTCATATTTGTTTTTACTGTGTCTTGCCTGCGTACGTCCAAGAGACAAAACCCAACTCCACAACAAGCAGTCGAGTCTGGTGTTCTTATAGCAATACCTACTTTTCAAATTTCATTTCAGAGATTTTAAGCTCTTCCATTTTTTTATTGTCAGCTCAGTTTTATGTCTGTTACGTCAACTATTACGACCAATATGCCGCAAACGTGTATTTAGCTGTCAGCTCAGTTTAACTCATATCGATACCTGAATTGCGGTTTTGAATCCGTATTAACTCGGCGCTGTTTGCTTTTTTAGTGAAATAATGCAACCACTCCTTTGAAGAGAATTCTCTATCAACTTTGATGAGCCATTAATGAAAAAGTTGAAAAATCATTTTACTTGGTTAGTTCTAATAAGTTTCGCATTAAATGCAATCAAAACAAAAATGATTTTTCAGCTTTACTGTAGTAATGGTCATTTGACAGAAGCGCTTTTCGCGCACGCTGATTGGCCAGCTCGGTGGTGATTAGCCAAGTACTATTCACCTCCGAGCAGCCAACGAAAACAAAATGGTCCCTGTTTCAAATAAAGTTACTCTTAAACAAGTAAAGTTACTCTTTGGTTCGCTTGTTATTCAGCTTGTGTGGTATAAAGTAAAACAATTATTCACCTCAGCGTCGGTGAAAGTGGCGGATATTTACCTCCACTTCAGTGAATAACTGTTAATTAAGCCATTTCTGCAGGTTACCTGTAAGGTTAACCTAAGTCAGGCTAAACCTAAGCGCTCTCCCGTGAACGAACGTTCTTACCCTAGTTCCAGGACTATCGATAAAGCTAACTCCTCTGAATAATTTAATCATATTCTATCGATTTTTATGCTATTCATCGGTTATTTCAGTACTGTCAGCCGTAAATACAATAAAAGGTTACGAAACTTATTAAATGACAGGAAAAATTACTGCATTGTGATTGGCTGAGAGCAATCTAATTAATCGTTAACTCTTATTCTTAATTTGCACTGCAGTGCAATTAATGTGCGCATTTTTGGCTCCTGCAGTTTTGAAAGAATTTTAAAATATTTCTCGCAGTGTAAATACTCAATTGCACTTGCATTCATAAAATTAATTATACTTCGAAATGGCCATTGCTGCCTTTTATTATCAATAATGAGAGGATAAAAATTAATATAGATGATAAACGACGCCAATAGCATAATTATAGATCGGCACAACAGTTTTTTTTCCCAAGAAATAACAAGGGTAAGTTTATGGAGTACAGGTGTACAGCTTGCATTATTTTAAACTCATGGTCAAATGTATTCTTTTTATGGCTGTAAGAAGAGGTCTAATGGAAAGAACTCTTGATGAATTTTTATCTCGTTCCATTTTACTCTGCGGATGGGCTCGTTTGCTAAAGCGTCATTAAGAAGTTCGACAACAGCAGCAGAGGGATTAAGAGGCAATCTTTTTAGTTCCCAGACAGACACTAAACGACCTTTATCTTTTTTTTTATGTTAAAAAATTCAGTGTTATCTGCCTGACTGTCAGGAGAAATGGCCGGAGGTCTCTCAGCAAAGCTTCGAAAATGTTTTGACGATAATTTAAAGAACATTGATGCATCTTATAAGCATGCAATGTGGAAACCACGATATTCGAAGTCAAGAGGTCTTCTATTCAATCAGTATTAAACCCTGCAAAGTAGAGGCAAGAGAAATGGGGAAAAAAGGAAAAAAGGTAGATCAGGGGCAACCCCATGTTTTTTTTTCCGACTTTGTTTAGCTTACTTTTATTTTATTTGTTGAACCATTCGATTCTTCATTTTATTTTGCCTCCAGTCATCTCTGCTTGCGTCTGTCTTATCGTTTCTGTTAGCCTTAGTAACGTGGAAGGGCATATACACCAATGAGCGGAAAATATATCATTCACAAGCTGACGTTTTTTTTTAAAAAAAAAAATTGTTCATTTTCCCAGCATATCCCCAGCAATTTTGTATCAAGTTCATGACATAAATAAAGGCGGGCGGCGGAAATATATTAAAAAAAATAAATAAATAATTGAAAGACCAGAAGTGTTGACCGGAAATTTTTCACATGATTTCTTAAAAGAGTAAAGCATTTTGGATACTAGATTGTTCTTAAATAGCCTTTGTCGGATACTAAAAATCTACTGGCCAGTACTAGTGACGCACCGGCGAACGAGGCGATTACAATACGAGCGGGAATTGAGCCAATAAGCAAGCAGATGGCAAGGAAGAGATGGACGTGGCTAGGTCTCGTCCTTAAACTGGATCATCGTTTACATTCTCGAATCGGTCTTCCATCGGTGCCTGAATCAGTGAGGGTCGACCGCAAGAGACATAGAGGAGTACAGTACGTAGAAAGGGAGCTTAAGGAGAGAGGATTAAAATCTTAGGCAGAGGCGACATCAGCTGTAGGGGATAGGATAGCAGAGAGACGACAGCCCGATTCTCCACTTGAATTGAATGGAACAATAATGATGAAGACTTTTTCGAAAAAAAAATATTTAAATTATAATATACTTGTTCTCGAGCAATTTCAGACAAAAATGCGTCTGAAAGTTTACTCACGAATACAGATACATCACTTTTTACGCAAGGAATCGAGATCTAACTATCCCGGCCTTATATCGCTATACTACGCAGATGTGACAGGTGAATATGTATTACGTTGTTAGATCTCTCACAGCACGAATCTCAATAGCTAATTAGTAAATGCGAACTACAAATGGGTTAATATGAATAATAGTTTTTATGAAGGGCGGGGAATGCCTTCAGCCACTGTTGTCCGCTCTCTCGCAAAGCAGAGGCTACTTCGACCCCGGGTCTTCGACTTTCTTCTTCCTTTAATTCTTTACATTAACTCCAAGCCCCAGTTTTTCGAAGGCTGGATAACGCTGTCCACCGGATAAATCACTATACAGTGGATTAGTGTTCACAAAACAAACCGCGATATCTTCTGGATGGTGATTTAAACGGTGGATAGCGTTGTCCATATTCCAAACAACCCGGGCATGCTATATATTTTTCCTCGAATCTCGATGTTTCCCTAGACTTCGTCTAGAGATGCCATCTCTTATGCAAACTATTCCTGCTGCAAACTATGTTAGATCTATTAGCTTTAATAGGCTTAAAACGTGTGTAAGCTAAATAACCAAATCTCCTTACTGATTACCATTAATATTTTTGTGCCCCGGTCGGACAGTTCCGAGCATTCGCTACAATTATATTTCTTTGTCATCTGTTTACTTGACAAGTTCCTGTTATTTCTATAAGAAATCAAATGTCCAACAAACGCCAAGTTCATGGCAACCTAAGCCTGCCTTCGGCAGCTGGTTTATTTCTGACGGTCAGATGTTTACAAAGCGATCTTATCAAAACGGAACGTCCGAAAATGATCTATTGCCTTCAAGGGCATCCTGATTTAGATGTCAAGTTTTAATGCCAGAGCTTGAGAAACTCTCCAGTCACATTAGTTTAATTGCTAGACATCACCCAAACGTCGGGAAAAAAAAAACAGCGGTGCACGTTTCAGAAATCTCGCATGCTTATGATTCTAGGTTTCCTCAGTGACATTCATCACACTGTACATTGAGTAAAGCCTTAAAGATGTTGTCCTGCAGAGGAGAGAGGGGACGCTCCCCGTGACTATTGGTAGGCGATATGCGATTTCAATACCTTACAATACCTTATACCTCTCAATACCTTGTCAGAACTCGGACCCAAACATGATACTCTACTTCAACCCCCTGAAATTGATATCTATCAGCTCACTAGAAATGACATTGAGAACGGCCTTCTAGCTCACCGATTTTAATGGAAAAATGATTTAACTTGCAAAAACTACAAAATGTACGTTGGTTAATCGTAATTTGGTTACAGTTACAGTATACCCAGCATGATGGCTAATTGCCTAATTCACCAAAATGATAATTTTTTTCCCAATGAGTTCGGCCCAGAAGGCACACCCTTGCTACTGCAAATTCCTATTTTGCTTCTGTTGTGAGGGGAACCCCACCTCCATGGTATCCGTCCCTAAAAAACATCTCCATGCTTTAGACGAATACGTCACTAATTGAAAGAAAAAGGGCAATTTCACTTCAATCATCGTATCCTCTGTGCCTGCGGCAAATTAAGTTACGAACGTTACTTTAAATAACTTGTGCTTTACATGAAAGTTTACACCTCTGAAAAGTGTATCTACCTTGTGTCAGAAACATAACTTGATCACGAATAGGTTCTAAAACTGTTTCCTTTCATTGATGGTACCATGACGATAGACACTGAATCTTCTGTCATCAGAGGTTATGTTGACTTTGGCCGCTAGCCTCCTCTTGTTAAAAAAAATAAACAAAACAAAAAAACTTCCATACATAATTTACCTTGCAGTCTCCAAAAATAGCTTGCTTTTAATGAAACAAATTCTTCGTTCTAAATCAAACATATGACGGTATTCCAAAAAGGGGCACAGACAAAGGTCGACACGCAACCATCAATACATTTCTTATTGTTTATTTGTTGGTCAAAGAAAAGCATAATAGCGTGTACAAATTAATTTGAAGAGAAAAGAGCTTCTCATCTCTATTACAGCTGAAAGAGATTTCCAAACCCGTCTCTGATGCAAACTATGTTAGACCTGTTAGTTTGACACAAGTAAGACGTGCATATACTTGCCAACTGTTTATTTTGTTTTGCATTTGATACATTTACAACAACGCAGAGCTTTGCATTGAATTGTCAAATTACCGCACTTCGCCGGAAGAGCCTTCTCTCCGCTATCCTTAGATTACATTTCTGGACATAAGAAACCTAACAAATTTTCTTTGAACTCCCGGAAATGTTTCCTGTAAGATAGAGTATGAATGACACAAAATTTGTTTTGAAAAATTTATAACCGACTTTCCTTGGCAGGTAAGCGTCTATTTTTTCGTGTGCATGTTCCCCAAACCCAGGAGATTGAAGGGTTAAAACTACTCAATTCGACTTACCACGCGCTCGGAATTCGTCTCGAGAGGTTATTGTTGAATCCAGACCTTTGATCATCGAAACCCACAGGATTTTTTGCTTCAAGAAATTTGATCCTCAAAAATCCAAAGCCGATTTAAAGCAAGTACACCCCTTGGCAATCTTTAGTTCACTTCCTCAGTGCCCAAGTATTCAAGTGTCCAACTGAAAAGTATTCTGTTTATCACACATCGAGTCGAAGTACATGCAGAATATGGGTAAGCCAAAAATCTCACAGTATTTAAATCCCTGTCAAGCCCTTTTGCTTTTCTTACAACTAAGAATTCAGGGGGTTTACATTGTGCACGAGAATATAAAGGTTCAAAATGCCGGAGTCTCCATGCATATTTGTTACTCAGATTTCAATTAATTCGTGAAATTTTCGACCTAAGAAGCTTCAATGCCCTAGTTAAGAACGTGTTGTTTGAACTGAGCGGACAACCGATGTAGATAAATCTCTATTCAGCGGATAACTCTTATCAACTGAATAAGCGAAGGTGTCGTTAAATTTTATTCACTTGTAACGAGCCAGATTTATCCATTGACTCCAGTGCATGGACTGATTAATGCTGTTTGCCTTCCCTTAGGACTAAGACCAAAACCATTTGATGTAAATATAAATTATTCTATTCGGTCAACTGACTGCAACAAATTTATTGCAAAAACAAAAACAAAACTCTGAGAGCTAATTCAACCACATCACATAATCTCGCAAATGTATTGTAATTTGTTGAAACAATTTTACTTGTTTTAAAAGGGCAGGGATTATCCTGAATGATACAAGGTTGCACAGACACGCGTGTACCCCTCGCGTGTCTTCGAGAACAAAGCAACGCTTTAATGAGCGGTTTCTCAATTGTAGAAGACAAAGATGGCAAAAAGGACGGTGAGGACAAGCCAAGGGAAGTGAAGATCTGTGCTCACTGTAATAAAAAAATCGAAGGGAAGTTTTTGCTGCGAGCTTTGGACCAGTTTTGGCATGAAGAATGTCTGAAGTGTTCCTACTGCAACACACAGCTGGCTGACTTGAGCTTCAAGTTTTACCACAAAGGAGATTTAATACTTTGTAAACGAGACTACATCAGGTGAGACTTTTATTGTTTTTACAAAAATAAAAATGTGACCTTGATTTTAATTTGACAAGGTAAGGGAAAAAACAAATCAGGCTTGACGTAAAACGAAACTATGACATTTCCTGTGCAGCTTTGGGGACAGACCAGCCACGCAGATATTCAAGCTGTCGGGTGTCTCACACAAGCCGAAATACCTTGAAAACCTGTAGCAAGCAAATTGATTTATTCAGCTGGCCAACTAATTTATCAATGTAAGACTAACAAACTATAACTGAAATACATCGACTCTTTCAACAGCCTGAAAAAGTTAATAACGTTTAAGACTCCTTTTTATTCTTGATTTCAATTTCAGTAGCGTTTTATCTCTTTTCGTTGCGATATTATTTATTTATAGTGTTTATGTCCATACGAAATACACCACCCTTAAATATAGTACAAAGATTTTAGGGTTTATACTAAAATATCTATTCCGTGCAGCTGGGCTCGAGCTTGTCGGGGAATATGTTTCATTTTAATAAGATTAAAGCTTTTTTCGTCTCAAACTAACTTTCCCTGCATACCTTGTTAACATGAATTAATGAAATTTATCTTTATCCGACCAGAAATGCTCTTAAATCAGACACTATTGTCTCCCTGCGTTACTATGCAATCTTAATTGTAGTTTTACAAGAGAAAGCCGGTTTCCTACGGGTAAATTCCACCGAGTGAAATCTTGAATAGGTGCTAAAGACAATCGGTTGTGGTTAATATTTCTAGAGAAAAATGAAGAGTTGTTAGACATGAATCCGCGTTCCTTCTGAGAGAAGCTCTTGAATAATTTAATGTTTGAGGTCGCTAAGCTTCGAAGAAATATAAGAAACAGATTTGACGCGGAGGACGTTATAGACCACGAAATCTCTCTGCACTTTGAATGGAAAAAAAATTGATTTAAGCCTAGATAAAAGACAAAGATTTTAAGCTTTTCCTTTCAGAGTTTTTGGTAGAGCTGCCTGAAAAAGTTGGAAAATAGAATCAGTTTATAATCGAACATTTCATAACCGAAATCCTTGCAACATAAAAATGTTCCATAGCAACGAACAGTTGTGAACGGATGCTTTGAAATGTGTTGCTAAAGCCCTCGGCCATAAAAGGACTGTTTTGACTCGTAGAGTGCTTCAGTGAACTTTTCTGAATATAATTATACGTTTTATTTGTTTTCTTTGTAAAATTGTCAGTGAAACTCGCCTTTTTCAGACCGGACTCCTGGAAGACAGACTTTGTACTTACGTGTTTGTGAAGATAAATTGGAAAGTAGTGGATAGATCATACTATTGTGCTTCAAGCTAATATTAGCGTTGTGAAATGCTTCATCGCTGAATGGTATTTTAACCTTGCATCAATTTCTATTTTGCTGCCATTATTTTCTCCTTCATTTAGGCTTTGACCCTAGAAGACCCATGCATTGCCGATAAATATGGAGAACTTAACAACAGGGGCCGCGAAAATTCGAATTTTGTTTTATTGCGTCAAAAAGGCCTTTTCGGTGAACTGTTTTCAGAAATGCACGTTAAATGTTCTAACGAGTTCACATTTGGGTGAAATCTAGAGGGGAAAGTTAGAAATGCCGCTCGATCAACCAAGATGGCCGATGGAATTTATACAAAATTGAGCATTTTCAACAGGCCAGTACAGAAAAAAAAGCAAACTTGCCTTGATTTCAATATCATCTTAAATTAAATACGTTTTGTCTACTTCTTGGCCGTTTGAAATATACTGCCACCATTTAATTTACAATTCAAATTTCAACTTATTTGAGAGGATCCCAGGCATAACTCCTCTAGTATTTCTCCATAAATGAAAGCTTCTTTAGCAAGACCTATGGTACGGGAATACTCTAAATGGTTAGTTTGGTCCGTGAAAATTAAGCGCACCAGATGAAAAACTATTAAGGGGATTTTGCCATGTTTTAGATAACCGAGAGAAAACTTCGACTTCGCAGTCTTCTTTATAACATAATTCGACATGACACAAATTATTCTTAGACATCGTGTATTGCACACTAAAGCAG